>ERZ1645187.317-NODE-317-length-46698-cov-17.961881_pt1 | contig 46698 bp, 42 predicted proteins | sample MGYA00575352_ERZ1645187 | MGnify/ENA primary metagenome ERZ1645187 (study PRJEB40837, sample SAMN11349314) | freshwater sediment metagenome | isolation source: river sediment | host: Sediment | place: India: Wazaribad , New Delhi | collected 2017-02-21 ... | reverse complement strand
TCGCATCTTCAAAACTGGCAGCCAGCGATATTCGCTCAGGTTTTCGCGCAGTTGAGCTTCGTTTTCCACATTGTCTTCGAGCATGCCCGTTGCGATGATGGTGGGTTTGGGTTTGCCACCGTAGTAGGTGCCAAGTTCAAAGCCAAAGCCAAATTTGCTTTTGGGTACTGCCCTTCCAAACCCAATTCCGCCGTATGGCGCCACTGCACCCCAGCTGTTGGTAAGGCCGATCACCCCCACCTGTTCGGGCGTGTAGGTGATGTCGTTAAAAAGCAAGTCTCCATCAAAGGCCACAGTGGATGAAATCACCTGATCAATGAAATAGCCAAGACCCACAGTTAGACGGAAGGAGCTGTTTTTGAAAGGGTGATAATCGAGCAAGGCATCAATATTCAGAAAATTTACTTCTGCATCTATCAGAAGTTTCGTGTCCTCAAACTGGTAGCCTAAATCATTGATGTTGAGTTTCATCAGGTTGATTTGACCACGCAACATCAGTTGGTTTCCCAATTTTCTGCCATAATCAAGACCGAGGCCCGGGAAGCCGGTATGAATTCCCACAGCGTTTCGTTTTTCCCTCGCAGGTATGCTGTCCACAATTGAGCCGCGTAGAACCTCTGTTTCTTGCGTCAGCGCTGACATGCAGACTCCAAATAACAACAAAAAGAAAAATAAAAATGGTTTCATATTCAATAATTTGATGATTGGTGCAAAAAGAAGTCAGGCATTGAAAACTTAAATGACTTTTAACATACGAGTCTAATGTTTTAAAGAAATTAATTGGTTTATCGGATTCTTATTCCTTCTATGTAAACACACAAAAGGTGATGCAAATCTACCTGCCCCTTGGGTGTGAGGCAATACTCAATGTTGAGTATTTTCAATAGGTGAGAAATTGGAAGTGCACTTTTTTTTGAATAGAAGCCGTAGTGCAAAATGCTATACAATCCCCATCCTTGAGGCCAATTGCACCATCTCCATCACATTGCGACAGCCTGTTTTGGCAAGCATGTTTCGCCGATGTGTGTCCACCGTATGGCGGCTGATGAAGAGCTCATGGCCGATGGTTGCGCTGTTCATTCCTTTTTTGAGTCGGTGCAAGATTTCCCTTTCGCGTTCAGAAAGCATGAAACCTGAGGGAAAAGCATCCCGGTTTTCCAGATAAACTTCCCCGGTTTTGATATTGGTAATGGTGAGGTTGACACTGTTTTCGTGCTTGATGCCGGTGAGGTTGGTGAGCATATTCATCGAACTGCGTGGTGCATGGTTTCGGCAGTATTCATAAATGGTGCTTTCGCGGATCACCTTGAGATAATGCCCGTTTTTATGCCTTACCCTGTAATCCAGCATGGCGCCGCTTTCAAAAGGCTCAGGCCTTGTTGTCCGGGCCCATTCATTGGAAATCCTTACCAGATGCATGTAACGGTCGGCATCGTCCGGATGCACGTAATCACCAAGTGTTGATGTCGTAAACTCATGTGCCTGATAACCGAGCAATTCAGATATGCCTCGCTGGTATGGGATGGTATTGGTTCGCCAGTCAAATATATAGAAAGCCTGTCGTGGCATAAGCATGAAACTGTCAAGTAAGCTGAAATCATTCTTGCCACAACTACACTGACAAGCCTTTAATTGGTCGGTATAATTGAGAAAGAAGGTTTTGAACTGTTCCGAAGCAGACATATACAGGCGTTATCAGCAAAAAAAACAATCATTTGCAAATTGGACAATGAGGTTGTTGAAGATCGCCGGATGATCCATCTGTGGGCTGTGGCAGGCATCTTCAAGTAACAAAACCCTGTTTTGCCACAACATGGGCAAATCAAGGCTTCCTAAATAAGCCATGCTGATCAATTGGTCAGAAGCTCCTTGTACAATAGCAACCGGGATTCCGGATTGTTTCAGCAATTGATACTCATCCGATACTTTCCCCATTCCAAACGACATCGGCAGATGCTGCCTGAAAGCCGGATCGGTGCCCTGTATCATTACAGCTATGGCTTGTTTGTGTGCCTCACAACCTAGAAGTTTAGAAAGCTTTTCAATTTCTGATGCTGTGAGTTTTTCCGTAAAAAGCAAGGCTGATTCAGGAATGGGATTGAATAATTCATCCGTATTTAATGGCAGTTTCACAGGTGGCGCTCCCCATATAAATATTCCTTTGCAGGCAGGCAACAGCGGCAGACACTCCATAGCCACGTGACCGCCAAGCGAATGACCCATCAAAATGAACTGGTCGAGCCCGAGCTTCTCCACAACCTCCACCACCAAATCGCGAAAAGCAAACAGATTGTATTCATTGGCCGGATCGGAAGCACAACTGCTTTGGCCATGGCCGGGAAAATCGAAAGCCAGCAGCCCGAAACTGTTGAGCAAAGGATCGTCGAACTGTGCACTGAAGGATTCAGAAGACATCGAATTGCCATGAAGCATGATCAGCACAGGGTCTGTATCGCCTCTTACTGAATAATTCAAAATCGTTTTACCAATGACTAAGTTGTTTTTTATCATCGTGTTACAGTGGTAAATTTATTACAATAATACAGAAAAAAACTCACGTAAATATTAAGTTTTTATTCGTTACAATATGATCATTTCTTTGATAAAACTCAGGTTGTTTAAGTAAATTTGCGTGAAATTGTTAAAATGAATCCATTTCAAGTACTCCTTCAGACATGCTTGCTAATTTTACTGCTTTTCTCCTTCACAGATAACTCCAAAACAAATCCCAACACTACAGCTGGAGAAACAAAAAAACAACGTTGTCATATGCTGTTTGTGATAATAGACAGTCAATGCAATGTTTTTGATTTTCATACTTATTTTGTTCCATGGAAATATCATTCATTATGATTAACACCAATAAAAATTTTAATCTCATCAAAATGACAAAGGTTCATCAAAGGATAGGCTTCCTTATCATTGCCATTTTGTTGTGCAACAAAAGCACATATCTTCTTGCCCAATACCCTGTTGATCAAGTTTTGTTGTTCCACAATCCAGCCTCATCCTGGGAGCGCGAAGGGCTTCCTGTCGGCAATGGCCGTATAGGAGCCATGATGATGGGTGGCATCCGGGATGAAGTGATTCAGTTCAATGAACAAAGCCTGTGGTCGGGCGATAACAACTGGGACGGTGAATACGAAACAGGCGACCATGGCTTTGGTTCGTACCGCAACTTTGGTGAACTGCAGCTACATTTCAATCATTCAGGCGAAGCCGAAAACTACAGACGCCTGCTCCGGCTCTCCGATGGCCTCCACCAAAGCAGTTATTCAGCGTCGGGTATCGGTTATCACTCCGAAACCTTTGCAAGTTATCCCGATCAGGTGATGGTGTTTCGCTATTACGGCAGTCGGCCCGGCAGCCTGTCAGGGTATCTGCGTTTGCTGTCGGCACAGACAGCAGCAACAACCGTATCACAAGGGCAGCTGGTTTTTTCTGATACCATGCCCAACGGTTTGCAGTATGCAGCACTTTGTCGTATAATTCATCAGGGAGGTCAATGCACCGCAACTGACGACCGATTGTTTTATGAAAATTGCGATACGCTGACAATTCTGCTAGCGGCACGCACCAATTATTTGCCCGATTACAGTCAAAACTGGCGCGGAACAACCCCATTGCCTCGTGTGATTGAAGAAATAAACAAAGCAGCAAAGGCTGGTTTTCATCTTTTGAAAACACGCCATCTGGCCGATTTCAGAAAACTTATGCAACGCACAAGCCTCGACCTTGGTGCAAGTGAGACTACTGATGCTGATTTACCAAAAAGACTGGAAGCCTATGCTTCAGGACAATCAGATCCTGCACTTGAAAGCCTGCTGTTTCAATACGGACGCTATCTGCTCATCAGCAGTTCACGGCCCGGCGGCTTGCCAGCCAACCTGCAAGGCTTGTGGAACAACAGCAACACACCGCCCTGGGCCAGCGACTACCACAGCAATATCAACCTTCAGATGAATTACTGGCCTGCCGAAGTTGCCAACCTCTCAGAATGCCATCTCCCACTCTTTGATTTTCTTGAAGCTGCAGCTGAACCGTGCAGAATTGCCACCCGTAAAGCCTTCGGCGAAAAGCGGCGGGGATGGACAGCACGTACCAGTCAAAACATTTTTGGCGGCAATGGATGGGAATGGAATATCCCGGCAAGTGCATGGTATGCCCAACATTTTTACGAGCACTGGGCCTTTACGCACGACAGCGTTTTCCTTGTTGAAAGAGCCCTGCCAATGCTAAGGGAAATTTGTGAATTCTGGCAAGATCATCTCAAAACCCTGCCCGACGGAACGCTTGTTGTGCCTGACGGCTGGTCGCCGGAGCACGGCCCGCGTGAAGACGGTGTGATGCACGACCAGCAAATCGTTTATGACCTTTTTGGTAATTACCTCGAACTGACATTGGCAGCCGGCAACAGCGATGATTTTGGCAAGCAGGTGGCCGAAATGCAGCAAAAACTCGCCCCCAACCGCATCGGGCGCTGGGGCCAGCTGCAGGAATGGCAATCAGACCGTGATGATCCCGGTGATGAACACCGCCACACTTCCCACCTTTTTGGGGTGTTTCCAGGCAAGCAAATAAGCCCCGAGAAAACCCCATTGCTTGCCAAAGCAGCCAAAACAAGCCTGATGGCACGCAGCGGCTATTATGCCGGCAGAGGAAGCAAGCCATTCACTGCTGCTTCAACCGTTGGCGACAGCCGCCGTTCGTGGACCTGGCCCTGGAGAGCCGCCCTGTGGGCGCGTCTTGGAGAGGCCGAAAAAGCCCATGTGATGGTACGTGGCCTGTTTACCTTCAATACATTGCCCAACCTTTTTGCCAACCATCCGCCTTTTCAAATGGATGGCAATTTCGGTGCTACGGCTGCCATTGCCGAAATGCTCATCCAAAGCCATAATGGTTTTATTGAAATACTACCCGCTTTGCCGGCAGAATGGGCTGCAAAAGGAAGCTTCTCCGGACTGAAAGCCAGAGGTGATGTGACGGTGGATTGCTCCTGGGAACAGGGAAAAGTTGTAAAACTAAGCCTTTATGCCAACCATCCAAAGAAGCTGCAGGTGAAAATGAATGGCAAAATGCAAATGATTGATTGTGAGTTGCTTGAAAAGCAGTAAAAAAAAGAGGCCTAATGGCCTCTTCTGTTCTTTTATGTTCGCTAAAACTAATTGAGTGCGTTGGCAGTGATTTTGCTGTTGATATACACTTTGAAACCGATGGTGGCATTCACGGGATCTGCCATACCAGCTATACCTACATAGAATACTTCTTTCGTATTTAGGATGGTTTCGAGATCAGGAACTTCTGCTGCATCTAGTTCATAAGTCTTGCCCACGGTGAGGGTCTCATTGTTTAAAACGACTGTAGCACCAAAGGCATTTTCGGTAAACGGCGGTTGTGAAATACAATAAGCCACTGCTGTGGTTACATTTACACTGTTATTTGGAGCGTTGCTGATAGATGTCACTTCCACAATCATTTTCTCCACTTTTATGCTTTTTATTTTGTTGGCATAGGTCTTGAAGTCTTCATTGGTGTTGGGATCAATAGTTGTTTCTTCAGCAAAATAACCCATTGCCTGCCCTGATTTAAGGCTGGTTGGTTCAACTGTTGCATCCATTGTTGAAGTAAAATCGGCATCGAAAGTCACATCAGCAAGATCCTTGATTTTTTCGCAGCCGGTGTTTGTAAATCCTATCAAGAGCAGGATCAGACTCAATTTTAAAAGTGTTTTCATTTTAGTTGATTATTGGTGAAGCGCCAAAATTAGCACAATATAACAGCTTGTCAACATTTTAACAAAAAAATATGAATTTTTACTTAAGCATCTCAAGTGCTTCATCAGCTGTGTGTTGCCCTATATCAATTGTCAACACACGTTCAGGTGCAAAATGTGTCAGCATAGCCGGCACAAGGTTCTTTCGAACAACCCAAATCATCCGCATATGTTCTTTGGTCAGCAAGAGGCTCACTGTATCGTGCCAACCATTGCCTTCGAGCTCCATCGGTCCAAGCTCATCCACCACAAGCCAGTAATCTGAATCAGAGGAGCTGCTCGTCAACAGTGCCGAACCGGCAGCAAAAGCCTCCGGGTTGAAGCTGAACCTGCGGAAACCCACCCAGCCAACAACAGTGTCGGTGCGTGCCAGTGGAAGTTTTGTTCCTGAAGGAAAAAGATGCAGGTCATAGCCGGTTTGAATGTCATTCTCAAATCGGGCTCTGGCAAGAAATCCCTTTGCAGCAATGTTGTTTTGTTGCATTAAATCAAGCAGTTGTGACAAAAATGTTGTTTTTCCCTGATGTACTTCACCGGTGATAATCACAACATTAAAGGCTTGGTTCTCTTTCAAAAATTGCTTCAGCAGCTGCTCCGAGCGTCCGAGTACCTGCCATAAAAGCTGCTGTGGATTGCGCAACAGGTCTTTCCATTTGGGCAATTCCCCTATCAGCGCCGGAAGTGCCGAAAAAGCCAGCGATGTTGCACCATACAACCTGCTCAGTCCGTGACGCTGCAAAACAGCTTTCAACACGGGATTGCGCAGCTCGGCTGCCAGAGCAGTGAAGGAAAAAATCAACAAAACAGCCCTGAAAACCATTTCGGCGCCAAGCCACAACCCTTTGAGCGAAAATTCAAAATCCTGGTTTGCACTTTCGAGCAGAAGCGAAGCAACAAGGGTTATAAGCAGAAATTGAAGCCACACCGCCGGCTTCAGCAATCTGCGGACCGCCTGTCTGTACCTCAACGCAATCCAAACAATGAAGACAAATCCGGCCGGAAGGGCCAAAATATACAGCCTGAAGTTCAACGCAAGCAAAACGCCTGCTGCTGACAGCAAAAGCACGGGGAGAAGCATAAGCTGCGCCTGCAGGTTTTTTTGCCCTCCGGCAAAACCGGCATCTTTTGCGAGATCAATGCTTTTTGTTTCAACACCTCCGTTTTTAAGGTAGCTTTTTCCAATAAAACTACCGGCGAGCGCAGCCACCATGCCTAATAGCAGGTAGATGACTACAATGACGTAGAACAACTCAACAAGACTAAGGGCCTTGATACCGGAAATTTTGATCAGATAGGCATAAAACGATTCTGCAATTTCGATCAGGTTGAACCCGTAGAGGACAAAAAGATTGAGAAGCTTCTGTGCCAGTGCCCACAACACTGCCAATCCGCCGGCTAACGATATGGCAATCAGGTTTCTTCCAAAAATCAAAAGCACAAGCTCCATGATCATTGCTTCGGTGGTGATACCGATCATCGGACCGAAAACCAATGCACTTGGCGAGATTGACTTCATGAGCGCACACACCAACCCTGCCCTGATGATCAGGCCACGCAGAGGCCAAAGCCGGATAAATGCCGCCAATAACAACACACTCGCAGCCGATAGCAACATGCCCGCAAATGGCAGACGCAAATTATGCAGAAAACTACCAACAATGATTTCGAACGAAGCCCAACTGCTGCCCACGACAGCTGCTTTGAGCCATACCTCACCATAAACAGACTTGCCAGTCATAGCCAAAACGTTAGCGTGTGGCCACTACAACAGGTTTTTTAAACCGACTGACTTTGCCTTCGAGGTTGAAAATTTCGGCATAAACAACATAAATCCCGGTTGGAACTTTGTTGCCGTCTTCATCCATTCCATTCCAGCTCACGGCGCCTGAAGGACTCACCAATTCGCTTTTCACTAAATGGCGCACAGGCTGTCCGCTGCTGCTATAAATATGAATATTCATTGTATAACCAGCTTCGCTGAACGACCAGCGCAAACTTGTCACATCATTATAACCGTCGCCATCGGGTGAAAAAACCTCCGGATCAATCAGTATTTCCTCCTCGATGGCAATGTCGTCAACATGTGCTGAATTCTTATAGCCCGGGCTGGCAAAACCGGTGGTTTGCGAAGCTGATTGCCAGTTTTTGACATCGTCCGAGGAGCGGTCGAATGAGATGCGTTCGAGCGAAACACCTGCCACATAATTCAACAGCGGGTTGTGTTGGTCTTCGGTGTAGGACATCACATCAATGATTGATCCCAAACGTGATTTCAGCAAGACCGTACCGTTCTCGTTGCTATAGGTAGGCAGCGATTCCATCACAACAAAGGTATTGACAGCGGCATCAGCATAAAAGTCGGTGACTCCTGTTTTTGAAGTGCTAAGCAGGGCGTAGGCACCAGGTTGCAACAGTCTGGTTGCGGTTGTGATAATTTTTAGGGTTGTGTCGGGAGGGTTGGGTATGGTCTGGCGCACACTGCCAAGACGCAGGTCTTCGAGGTTTATCAGCTTCTCCGAACGGTTAAATATCTCCACAAAGTCAACACCACCCGTGAAAGGATGAAACAACACTTCGTTGATGACAACATCCTGTGATTCAGGAACTTCAGGCACTCCAAACTCCACAACTGTTCCGGCAGCCACAGCTCTTCCGGCACAATTTGTAAGCGACTCAGACAATTGCAGGGTGTAGAGGACGCCTTCCTGAAACTGCTGGCCAAAGCTCAGCTCTACGAAGGCCGGATCGGCCGGATTACCAAATGCCGAAGCCGGGTTGAGCGATCCGGGCATGAGCACATAATTGGTAGTTGAAGTTAATGCATTGGTTTCCATCTGTTGATCGAACCACAGTTGCAGAACGTTGTTCGACAAGAGTTTGATGCTGGCAATGTCCGGCGAACTGCCATCGGGCGAGTCAATACTGTTTTTGCGTCCGGGAGTGCCTCCCGAAACATCGGTCGAAGCCGACCAGTTGGAAACGCCACCGCAGGGATTGGCGGGGTCTTTTTGTTCGAGCGTCCAGCCTCCTTCGGCCTTTTTGCTGTCGCCATACCAGGCATCAGTATATGAAACCGTTGAAAGTTCATTTCCTTGCGCGTTTAAAAGTGTAACAACAGCCCCACTATTGGCCAGCTGAAAACTGCTGAATCCGTAAGTTGAACCAAAAGCTTGCAAGGCAGAAACAGCATCTTCATGGGTCAGCAAAAGGTAACCATTGGGTTCGATCTGGATGTTGCTGATTGTTTTATCAGTAGAACCAATCCGCAAGACAGATCCATCGAGATTGATATAGGTGGAGGTAGTGTTGTACAACTCGATGAACTCAAATTCAGGAAGCCCCACAACCGGCGAAGGATCGGCCATCATTTCGTTTATCACAATGTCGTTTCTTTGTGTCACATAATAGCTCACATTGGTGCTTGATTCTGACAGGATATTTCCGCTAATATCGCTGATATTACTGACGTTCAGGTTGTATGTTTTACCGTTTTCGAGCGGGTTGGCCCACTGCAAAACTACCTGTGCAGCTGTGAGGCCCTGCGTGAGCTGTGCCGGATGGCCTAATCCCTGATCAAGTGAATAGTTGTTTGCATTGGTGAGACTTTGTGCTTCAATAGCCTCGCTGAATGTTACGGCAATGGTATAAGGGTCGTTTGCCAACGCACTCACGAGCTGCGGAGGTTCAGTATCAACAACTTCAGCTCCGATATATACGTCATCATAATACATTTTGGTGCTGTTGCTCACGGTATATTGGCCGAAGAAACCAAAAAATCCACCCGCTTGCATGCTGTTGTCGCTGCCGGAGGCTTCGAGTGTATAGATTCCTGTCCCGGCGGCATCAGTGAATATTTTCCAGTCGCCGTTTATTTTTCTGACCACCTTAACATAAACAGCAAAAGATGAGGCGAGTGCAGCTTCGGTGCCGCGGCAAATGCTCGTTATACTTGCCCCCTCCTGCTTGAAAAGCTCAATGGCATCGCTGCTGCCGGCTTCGCCAAAGCGAAGAAAATATCCGTTCAGAGCTCCGCTCAAATCGGCCTGGTTGCTGCTCAGATACACATTGCTGAAGTTGCTGCCCGAAGGCGAAAAAGCCAGTTTTATCCAAAAACGCCATTCGAGATTTCCTCCCTGAAAAGTGTAAGGCGTTGTGAGCCATGATTTCCCTGCTTCGGTGGCATTAAGTTGTAATTGGCTGGAAGTGTTCACTATATACAATGAACTTGTTCCTGTCCATTCCGGATTGTTGGTAAAATCCCCGTCGGTGAAACCATCTGTCAGTTGCGCCGAGGCAAACAGGGGAAGAAAAATTAAAAGAGAAATGATGCGCTTCATTATTTTATATTTTTGCAGCCGCGTTGAAAATGTAAATGTAGAAAAAAATCCATTAGCAGCATTCGTCATGAAAATTGCCATTGTTGGAGCCACCGGCCTCGTAGGAAGGATGATGCTCAGGGTGTTGGAAGAGCAAGACTTTCCTGTTGAAGCCATCATTCCTGTGGCATCGGCAGCATCTGTTGGAAAAACTATTGTTTTTCGGTCGAAGGAATACAGCGTTGTTGATGCCGAAACAGCCATCAGTATGAAACCGGCCCTGGCGCTGTTTTCTGCCGGCGGAGCTGCTTCGCTTGCCTTGGCTCCATTGTTTGCAAATGCCGGCATCACGGTCATTGACAACAGCTCGGCCTGGCGCAAAGACACCGCCGTGCCCCTTGTTGTACCGGAGGTGAATGGTGCTGCCATAGGCGCTGATAACAAAATCATTGCCAATCCCAACTGCTCAACCATACAAATGGTGGCTGCGTTGGCTCCGCTCCACAAAGCTTACAGCATTAAACGGCTTGTGATTTCGACCTATCAATCTGTCACAGGCAGCGGTATCAAGGGTGTGAACCAACTCGAGGCTGAACAAAAAGGACAAAAAAGTGCCAAACCTGCTTATCCGCATCAGATTCATATGAACCTGATTCCGCATGGCGGCGACTTTGGCAGCAATGCTTATACAAGCGAAGAAGAAAAACTGGTTTTCGAAACGCGTAAGATCATGTCTGCACCGCAGATTGCCATCACTGCCACAGTGGTAAGGGTGCCTGTAACAGGCGGACACAGTATGGCGGTGAACATCGAATTTGAAAAGGCTTTTGATGTGGACGACGCCCGTAAACTGCTTCAGCAAACACCAGGCATCGTTGTGCAGGACGATCCTGCGGTATTTTTGTACCCCATGCCCAAAGATGCGCAAGACAAGGACGAGGTGTTTGTTGGGCGAATTCGCCGCGACGAAAGCATTGCCAACGGACTGAATATATGGGTGGTAGCCGACAATCTGCGCAAAGGGGCAGCTACCAACGCAGTGCAGATAGCCCAATGGTTGTTAAAAAATGACTTGCTGAAACAGTGAAAATCTACCGCAACATCAACGACTATAAACCAGTCAAAAATGCCATCGTCACGATAGGCACTTTTGACGGCGTGCACCTGGGGCATCAGGCTATCTTCAAAAAAATGACAGCCGAAGCCAAAGCCATTGGTGGCGAAACAGTGGTGGTTACCTTCCATCCTCATCCCCGACTGGTGCTTAACATTGACAGCAGCAGCCTGCGTTTTATCACCACACAGGAAAAAAAGATGGAAATTCTCGAAAAAACCGGCATTGATAATGTGGTGATTATCGAATTCACAAGAGAATTTTCGCGTACCAGCAGTGAGCAGTTTATAAAGAATTACATTGTTGACAAAATCAAACCGGCAAAGCTGGTGATTGGTTATGACCACCATTTTGGCAAAAACAGAATGGGCGACTTCAAACTGCTGTATGATCTTAGCAACCGCTACAATTTCAAGGTGGAACGTGTTGCTGCACAGGATGTTGAAAATATTGCAGTGAGCTCCACCAAAATCAGAAAGGCACTCGAAGCAGGCGATGTGAAAAAAGCAAACCGCTTGTTAGGCTATGAATACAGCCTTTGCGGCGAAGTGATCCATGGCAACGAACTGGGAAGAACGATTGGTTTTCCCACCGCCAATCTCAACATCCCCGATGCCTTTAAAGTGATTGCTGTTTGTGGTGTATATGCCTGTCATATAAAGCATAAAGGAGTGATTTACAACGGTATGGGAAATATTGGCTACAGACCGACTGTTTCGGGCAACAGCCAGCTCACCACAGAAGTACACCTTTTCGATTTCGACCAGATGATCTATGGCGAAGAAATCTGTGTGAGCTTCGTGGACCGCATCAGGAGCGAAATCCGTTTCGAAAACATGCAGGCACTTCAACAACAACTCGTTAAAGACAAAGTGGCCGCTATAGAAATTCTTAACAGGCCTGAGTAGTCAGAACAGCTGATTTTAAAAAAATGTTACCTTTGTGACCTTATCAAAGGTTAAACATTTATTCTGCTTATCTATGAAAAATTTCTTTCTGCTTGTAGCGGTGTTGCTGGCAGGCATGCTAATGCCACTGAGCAACAAAGCTTGCACCAATTACCTTGTTACCAAAGGAGCTTCGACCGATGGCTCAACAATGATCACCTATGCAGCTGATTCGCATGTGCTGTATGGCGAACTGTATCACTGGTCGGCAGGCGAATACGCTCCCGGCACACTCGTTGATGTGTATGAGTGGGACACAGGCAAATTTCTTGGAAAAATCAATCAGGCACCGCGTATCTACAATGTTGTAGGAAATATGAACGAGTTTCAGGTTGCTATCGGTGAAACTACTTTTGGTGGCCGCCCCGAACTCGTTGACACAACAGGTATTGTTGATTATGGCAGCCTGATCTACCTGACGCTTCAGCGCGCCACTTCGGCCCGTGATGCCATCCGCATCATGGCACAGCTTGTGCAGGAAAACGGCTATTACAGCTCCGGCGAGTCGTTTAGCATTGCTGATAAGAACGAGGTGTGGATTCTCGAAATGATCGGGAAAGGAACACAAATGAAAACAGACAAAAAAACCAAAAAAACTTTCAATGCCAACAAAGGTGCGGTATGGGTTGCGCTGCGCATTCCTGATGGTTATGTGAGCGGACATGCCAACCAGGCACGTATCCAGACTTTCCCCATTGCCGATGGTATTAAATCAATCACATCCAAGGAGATGAATAAAATTTTCGACCCTGCTGTTGAGGTGGTTTATACCGACGACGCGATCAGTTTCGCACGCAGCAAAGGCTGGTATGTGGGCGAAGACAAAGAATTTTCGTTTTCCGACACCTATGCACCGGTTGACTTTGGTGGCGCACGCTTTTGCGACATCCGTGTCTGGACCATGTTTAACAAAGTAAGCAATGGAATGGATCAATATTGGGATTATGTGAAAGGCAATATCAAACACGAAGAAAAGTTTGCCGACGGAAGACCCAATCCCAACAAATATGCTACCAACCGCATGCCTTTATGGGTGAAGCCGGAGAAAAAAATCTCTGTCCATGATATGATGATGTTTATGCGTGATTACCTCCAGAACACCGAACTCGACATGAGTAAGGACTTTGGAGCCGGCCCGCACCAAATGCCATATCGCTGGCGTCCGCTCACCTGGAAGGTGGATGGTGTGAGTTATGTGAACGAAAGAGCAACTGCCACCCAACAGACAGGTTTCTCCTTTGTGGCACAATCACGCTCATGGCTTCCCGACGCAGTTGGCGGCATCATCTGGTGGGGTGTTGACGATGCCAACGCCTCGGTTTATATGCCGCTCTACACCAGCATGACAAGCAGCCCAAAAAACATTGAACGCGGAAATGGCGCCATGATGAGATGGTCGGAAACTTCGCTTTTCTGGATAACCAATATGGTTTCGAACCTGAGTTATACACGCTATAATATGATTCAGTCCGACGTGGAAAAGGTGCGCGACGGCCTCGAAAAAATGTTTATCGAGCGCACAGCTGCCACCGATGATGCTGCTATGAAACTCTACAGGCAAAATCCTGCTTCGGCCGTGGCTTTCCTCACCGACTACAGCACCGATCAGGTTTCGCGCACTTTCAATGCCTACAAGGAGTTGTATCAGGAAATGTTTATGAAATATATGGATGGAAATGTGAAAACACGCAATCCTGGTCATCAAAATCCCAATGTTAAACAACCCGGCTACAGCGAACAGTTCTTGCGTAAAGTTGCCGAAGAAACTGGTGATAAGCTTAAAATGAGCGGCGAAGGCCATTGATCTTCAGACGAAAGAATGATATAATAAAGGCTGTCACGAAACCGCGACAGCCTTTCTTTTTGAGTGCCTGGCTTTAATTCCGGCAGATTCGTTTAAGACCGTTTCAGCTAAGGCCATTTCATTGGTTAAATCATGACATTCATTCCTTGCTGCCTCGCTCTCTGGCCTTAGAGCGCTGGTACCAGACAGTATGGACAGCGTCTGATTATTTCTTTTTAAGCACCCACAACTCATTCTTCTCCTTTTGTCTGATAGCCGACAGCCAGTCTTTACGCGCCGAAGGCGGTTGATGCAAGGGCTGTTCAAGCTTTTCTACTAATTCAAAGCGTTGCAGCCCGAGTTCTTCTACGAAAGGATGACGCTGTGTGAGTCCGGCCACTTCGGCAAAATTTGAGAAAAACAACACGAGCAAGCTCCCGCTTTTCATCCGTGTTGCCGCCTGATCAAAAAAGCTGGTAAAAAACCCTTCATCATAATGCGTAGCCAAGTCAAGGCTGTTTGTTGTTGTTGCTGGAATCCAGGGTGGGTTAAAAACGAACAATTGCTGGTTTTCCTCATCGAGCGGTTCAAACAGACTTCCGTGCTTCAACACAACATTCATTTGCGGGGTCTGTTGTTCGATATCCTTCTTTACACTATATAAAGCATTGGGATTGATATCGGTAGCAGTGACCTTTCTGCAGCCGTGCATGAGCAGATACTGCGTCAGCACACCACAACCTGTTCCCATGTCAACAGCATTTTCAAACGGTGTCTGCCGCGAAAGCCAATGGTCAAAAAGCACAAGATGTTCAGTGCGTGTTGGGAAATAGACTCCATAAAACGGATGTATTCTCCGTTTCAGTCCGGGAAATAAAATGCCTTTTTGAAACCATTGCCAGGCTCCGTTCAAACCGAGAAAATCGGTGAAACGCATCAGGAAGGTCTGCTGAGCGGGATAAAAACTTTTCAACCACTGGTTTTCGGGTGCTCCTTTGAGTAGCACATGTCCATCAGCAACCGGAATCAGCAGAAATTGTGTGAGTTGGGAAAGTTTTTCCTTGTTGCGGCGCGCCGAGTGAAAATCATGGATTGGCCGGCGCGCAGCATTGTCTTTTTTGAGCCAGCTGTAGAATGCCATCGTTGTTCCGTAGGTGTCTCCGGCAAGTAAAGACCGTCCACTAAGCAGATGCTGTTTGAGCTGCTGAAAAGGGATTCCGGCTCTGAGAGCTTCAACCGGATGAGAAACCGGAAAAACTTCGGGGAACGATAGTTTATTCCCTTCTTCCGGATCAATCTGCGCGCTGTTTTGAAGCTGCATCAGCCGTTGACCAGCAGTTTGAATCCTACACCGTGCACATTCATCAACTCGATGGAGCTGTCATCTTTGAAATACTTGCGCAACTTGGTAATATACACGTCCATCGAACGGGCATTGAAATAGCTGTCGTCGTACCAGATTTTGTTCAGGGCCACCGAACGATCGAGCACATTGTTGAGGTTTTCGCACAAAAGCCTGAGCAATTCTGATTCTTTCGAGGTGAGTTTGTTTTCTTCATCACCACGCACCAAAAGCTGCCGGTTGTAGTCGAAAGTGAAGCTCCCGATGGTAAAAGTTGTTGGCCTCACGGTGTCTTCGGCCGAGCGGCGGATGATGGCTTTCATGCGCAGCAGCAACTCTTCCATGCTGAACGGCTTGGTGAGGTAGTCGTCGGCACCCAGTTCAAATCCTTTAAGTTTATCATCCTGCATGGACTTGGCTGTGAGAAAAAGCATCGGCACTTTCTTGTCGAGCTTTCTTATTTCGGTGGCAAGGGTGAAGCCGTCCATCACCGGCATCATCACATCAAACACACAAAAGTTATAGTCTTCGCGTTTGAACTTTTCCAGGGCTTCCTGTCCATCGCCGCAAAGTGTTGTCGGGAATCCTTTGGCTTCGAGATAGGCTTTCAAAATGGTGCCAAGATTTTTGTCGTCTTCGGCAAGCAATACTTTAATCTGTTGTTCCATAGTCATTTATCTGTTTATTAACTGCTCAATGGCAGCCTGATATAAAATGTTGATCCTTTTTTTAATTCACTGTTCACCCCAATCATCCCTCCCATTTTCTCAACCACAGCTTTCACATAGCTGAGTCCGAGGCCGAAGCCTTTCACATTGTGCACATTTCCGGTTGGAACCCGGTAAAGCTTTTCAAAGATACGTTTTTGATTGACTTTGCTGATGCCCATCCCGTTGTCAGTAACACTCAACTCAAAAGCATTAGGAATATTGCGGCTTTTCACAACAATTTGTGGTGCAGTTTCGGTATATTTGAGAGCGTTGTCGAGCAGGTTGAGCACGATATTGGTGAGGTGCACCTTGTCGCCGGTCACCAGGGAGTCGTCGGCTTTGAGATCGGCAAAGATATGCCCGTTGCGGCTTTTGGCCTGTAGCATTTTTGTGGCCACAGCTTCCCTGATGATGTCGTGAAAATCGAGACGGTCTTTGCGCAGAATCAATTCCCCTTTGTCGAGCACTGCCGACTGCAACACCTGTTCGGCCATGGAGCCAAGGCGTTTGTTTTCCTCATCAATCATGCTGATGTAGGTGGAATAAAGCACCTCAGATTTCTGTATGTCGTTGTCGCGCAGGGCTTCACAAGCCAGTGCAATGGTCGAAATCGGGGTTTTAAACTCATGTGTCATATTGTTGACAAAATCGTTTTTCATTTCGGAGAGTTTCTTTTGCCGCAAAATAACCCAGATCGTAGATGCAAAGGCTAAAATGATGATCAGGATAAACGAGCCCGAAACAAACAACAACGAGGAAAGCTGCCGCACAAGAAATCGTTTCTCATTGGGGAAATACAACAACAATTTATCGGAAAAGCGCACAGGCGAAATGGTTGGGTAAAGATCAAAAGCAAAGCTTTGATCTATAAGCTGTTGAGGATACCTTCCTGTTTTTTGAAACAACATGGCATTTTTTGTTGGGCTGTAAATACCTAGTTCAAAGACTGTTTCAATACCATAACGCTTGAGTTCCAAACGAACCATGCTGTCAATTGTCACAGGTTGCAATTCCTTAATTGTATTTGAAGATTCATTAAAACCGAAAATCATTTCCTGAAGTTTCTCTTCGGCAATAGTTGTCCGGCGGATAAAAGCTGCATATTCGTCTTTGGTCATGGGTTGCTGCAACTCAATGGCCATGCTCTTTTTCAGCGAGTCATACACAGCCATGAGGTTGGCGCGCTGGTTCATCATATTCATATGATATTCATACTGACGCTGCATTTCCTCCTTCTCGAGCACCATCACAACCTGTTGCATGGCCTGGTTCACGTCGCGCACAAAAGTGGCTTCTTTCACCTTCACGGCATCGCCGATCAAATAGATTTGAATGGCCATCATGCCCACGAGAGCAGCCGACATCAACAGTACAATTCCAATGAGTAGTTTCTTATTCACCCCACAAAGGTAAACGATTGATTTGCATGACTTACAGTAGCTTAACAAATCTTAACAACCATTAATGTTCGTTAACAGCCCATGCGGTCTATTGATAGTATTTTTGTCACAGTTCTTTTCATACCTAAAGTATTTTGATAGACCAAATGTCTGAAGGTTCTAATCATTGTGCGTTAAAGGTTTTCATAAATTTTGGTTTTTGGTTCGGGAGGCAGGCACATCGTCTGCCTCTTTTTTTATGTCCTAAAATCAGGTTTCGAGCCCTTTCTTTGTATTTTTGCCACATAAACATTCATTATTTCTTAATCTAACGCCCTATGATACAGGTAAAACTTGGCCTCGAGCAGCTACACGAGTTTATTAGCAAAGATGAACTGCTGGCCTATGACAAACAAATTGTGAGTGCCTACCGCAAGATATACAACAAAACCGGAGCAGGCAGCGATTTTCTTGGTTGGGTTGATCTTCCATCATCCATCACCGAAGAAGAAATGGCCCGCATCGAAGCACATGCTGCTGAATTGCGCAGCAAATCAGAGGTTTTTGTAGTCATCGGCATCGGAGGTTCTTATCTCGGAGCCAGGGCTGTGATCGAAACAATGACACACCATTTTGCCCAACTCTGTGGCAGCGAGAACCCGCATATCATCTATGCAGGACAACACATCAGCGAGGATTATACCACCGACCTGCTCCAGCTGCTCGACAAAAAAGACTACAGCATGGCTGTGATCAGCAAATCCGGTACAACCACCGAGCCCGCCATCGCTTTTCGCATCCTGAAATCACATATCGAAAAGAAATACGGTGTTGAAGAGGCCCGCAAACGCATTGTGGCCATCACCGACAAAAGCCGCGGTGCGCTCAAACAACTCGCCGACAGCGAAGGCTATGCCTCGTATGTTGTTCCGGACGATGTGGGCGGACGCTATTCGGTGCTCACACCCGTTGGCTTGCTTCCGATAGCCGTGGCAGGTATCAATATCCGAGAGCTCATCAGCGGCGCGCGCAAAATGGAAGCCATGAGCCGCACGGTGCAAAAAATGCACGGAAACCCTATCGCCTGGTATGCTGCTGCCCGTCAGGCCCTCTACAACAGCGGCAAAACCGTGGAAGTGATGGTGAACTACGAGCCTCGCCTGTTTTACTTCACCGAATGGTTCAAACAGCTTTATGGTGAGAGCGAGGGCAAGGAAAACAAAGGAATTTTCCCGGCGGGCGTTGGCTTCACAACCGACCTGCACTCCATGGGACAATTCATTCAGGAAGGATTGCGCATCCTCTTCGAGACCGTGATCTCGGTTGATAAACCTGTGAACGAACTTCGTGTTCCGGGTGCTGAAACCGACCTCGACCAGCTCAATTATATTGCAGGCAAACGCCTCTCTGAAGTCAACCACAAAGCCGAACAGGGAACGATACTCGCCCATGTTGACGGCGGTGTGCCAAATATGCGTATCAGTATTCCCGAGATCAGTGCCGACACCATCGGTCAGCTCATCTATTTCTTCGAGATGGGTTGTGCCTTAAGCGGTTATATGCTTGGGGTGAACCCCTTCGACCAACCCGGTGTGGAGGCCTACAAAAAGAATATGTTTGCGCTGCTGGGTAAAAAAGGTTTTGAAGCCCAAACCGAAGAACTTACCAAACGGCTCAATGGCTGATAGCGGAAGGATAGAGGGCATCGGCTATAAAAAAGAGAAACGCGGCCGGATTTTCACCCTCAGCGAAGCTTTCGTGGGCTTGCAAACCGGTGTTGCAACCGATGTGCGCGGATTGCCCGGCAAACGTCAGGTGACCGTGCTCTCGCTCGAAGATTTCGACGAAGCCTGCCAAAGCCTGGGTGTTGAACTGCCCTGGACAACGCGCCGCGCCAACCTGCTCGTGAGTGGGTTGCGTTTTGCCGAAACCAAAGGCAACCACCTGAAAATTGGCGATGTCTTGCTCGAGATAACCGGCGAAACAGATCCTTGTTTCCGCATGGACGAACAACAGGAAGGCCTGCAGGAAGCCTTGCGCCCTCACTGGAGAGGCGGGGTGACCTGCAGGGTGTTAAGCGAAGGCCAAATTGCTGTCGGCGACGAGATAATCATGATAAAAACGACCGGATGAAAGGGAAATATTGCATCTTTTTTGTACTCATTTTTCTCGCTGCGGCATGCAATATTACCGATAAAAAACCGGCCTCGCCTGAGCAGTTGGCCGGCTTATGGGTCACAAGCGAAGGGCCGCTCCTCTATGAAGAATGGTGGAAAACAGGCAGCAACGAGCTCGCCGGACGCAGCTTCAGCATCAACCAGGGCGACACCTTTCACCTCGAAGCCATGCGCATGGCTGTGAGCGATGGAAAGCTACACTTTTTTGCCCGCGTTCCCGACCAAAACCAGGAGCAGGAGGTTGGATTTGCGCTTGTGCAAGAAGCCTCGGGCAGCTGGATCTTCGAGAATCCATCGCATGACTACCCAAACAGAATCATCTATCAGCTTGTTTCCGACACAAGCCTTTATGCCCGCATCGAAAATACAAAAGGCAACAAAAAGAAAGAATTTCGCTTCCATAGAATTGGGTTCTAGATGGTGATGAGTGAAAAGTGAAAAGTGAAAAGTGAAAAGTTGTGGTTGCCTGAATAGCGTTGACCGTTTTTGAGAGAGATTTAGAGTCTGCTGAAAAACTCGCTGAACATATTAAAACAATCTTCTCATCCATCAGTCCAAGATGTATCATTTTTGTATTCGTATCAACCGGAGCTAAAAAAGTTTAACCGCGGAGACCGCAGAGTAGGCGCCAAGGTCGCAAAGGGCTGACGCATTGTCGTTTATGATCGGCGAATGAAGTGACTTTAGCGAACTGAGCGACTTTAGCGAACGGAGCGATATTTCTCTGCGTCCTCTGCGCCCTCTTTGCGGTCTCCGCGGTTAAAAAAATAAATGCTAACGAAGTCTTTTCATTCAATCCGGGCTTCGAATTTCGATTGGGATGCAGGCTTTTTGAGGTAAACAGATTCAAATACCTGCATAAATAATACAAAATAATGGTTTAATTTATTGATATTGATTTACTTAATGGTTTTTCAGCAGCCAATTTTTAACGCTGCATTTCGATTTTGTAGTGAGCCTTTTAGTGGTATTTTTTGCCGATTTTGAAATACAATCCAAAAGTCGTTGAGAAGGTATTAAAAAGTTGGGCCTTATTCCCTAACGCAAATAAATCAGATTCGATATTGAAGTCCAAGTACATCCAATTGGTCATCTTAAGATAAAAACCCGTGCCCGCAAGTGCCGTAACAGAGCCTCCTTCGAAACTTTGAGCATTGTATAAAAAAAGCATATTAACCCCAATGTTAAACTTCGGTTTTATATGCTTGTATGGAAAAACATATTCAAGTTGCAGCGGAATTTGAACAAGATCGTTGGTGGATGTTTTGGAAAAATTAGTGCCTGTTTTGAAAAACAATCGTTCGCTCGAGTTGGGCAGCCACACATAGAGGTTAGCTCCATAGGCATTGAAAATGGGTTCACCAAAGAAGTCGTTTTTCAAATAAAACCTAACAACCGGCTCAACAGCAATTTGAAACGGATATTCTTTTCTGTTAAAAACCACACAGGATTCTTCGCCACATGTGATGTCGTGATATTCTTTGGTTATGGAAATCAGTGATTTACGTTGAGGCGATTTGAGCTTTTCAATCTCAGGAAACAATTCCGGACAATCATTGAAGTAGAATTTCAACGCTCCGACGAATCGCTTATTCTCCTTGTGATAGTTAACACCATTTTCGTTAACGATTTCTTGTTTGTACGCTAACTCCAATAAAACCGAATCAGCACCATTAATCAAATAATGCAAGCCGGATTCTGTTTTGCATAAATACAGGTCTTTTTTTCCTTTGACCAGATACTCGGCAAATATTTCCAAGGTGTCGTTGCCAATGATTGCAATTTTTGATGCATATGATTTGCCTTTCTCAAACGAATAACTTTTGATCTGGAAAGGTGTGTAAACGCTCTCGGCATCGCCGCTTTTAAAGCGTATTAATCTGCCATTTTCAGCGTTTCCCTGATAGTCCAGTTCACCGGATAGCGTGTCGCCATTGAGGCTTATAATACTTCCCTTCCGGAAGTCGGACTGACTAAGCAGCTTGAAAGAAATAAAAACTAAAAAAAGAAGAATTGCATTTTTCATACTGGAAGTTTTTATTTTGCTGTTTGAATTTTGACTACAAAGTTATCGCATTTTTCCAGTTAATCTAAATTCCGGGGTGTTCTGAAGAAAAAAATGCAAATGGCAATCAGGCAATAAGCCTCCTTATAAGCTAGTCTCTGCTGAAACCTTGACTGATGACCGCATACTGTTATTCTTTCTTCAAAATCCATCTTCCTCACACCGCCAAGCCAACAAAACCGCTAAAATTATACATTTCGGGGTTCGACAAGGAGAAGGTCATTCGTTGGCTGGAGGAAGGTAAAGCGTGTTATATATGTTCTGATTATTGAACAAAGCTTAAAACACCAAGCCTCCGCCAAATCGAAAAATTCCTGGACTGTTTTCTAAGCGCGTATTTATAAAAATCCGATAATCCTTATAGAACTCATAATGAAAACTCAAGCCGGCCATTAAACTAATATGCTGCGCTTTAATCTGATCATTCTTTGCAAAATACATCGAGGCACCAAGTTCTATTTTCGGGTAAAACTTTGATGAAGTAATTCTATAATCCAATAAAAGTGGAATATTAAGTTGATATCTTTGTTTATTTTCAAAAGAATATTCAGAGGCTAACAATTCAATTTGCAATGAAAACCGCTCATATATTCCAGGTAAATTCCGAAAATTAAATGCTAATCCAAAATAATTACTAAAGTTGTCGTTTAAGTTATACTGCTGATTTTTTGATAATTGAAGCATCTTGTTGTGTTTGCCGTAAACCAGGCCAAAATCAACTTTAACTGGTTTCATCTTCTTTTGGTAAACAACACATTCTTCATCTGTGCATACTTTATTATGGTATTTTTTAGCTGTTTCTATTAAGGAATTATGATCGAGCTTAGTATTATTAATATCAGCAATAATTTGTGCTTCTTGCAAGAGATAATTCATAACTCCTATATATTCTCTTTGTTCTGAGATGTAGTTATTACCATCCCTATAAATAGTCTTTCCCGAATTCTTTAATTCATAAATCTGCTTATCTTTCTCTATGAAATACTTTTCGTTCTCATCCTTGAGAAAATAGACATTTGCCCTTCCTTTTATCAAAAATTCCAAAAAAACAACTCTTTCTATCTCATTGATTTTGACCGATTTTGCAGTATAAAATTTATCGTTGATATACCTGTACCCTGCAATCTCATTTGGTGAATATTTGCAATAATTATCTTGTTCATTTTCTCTAAAATAACAATACTGACTATTACTTATTGGAGAGCGGTAGTCTATTTGCCCATAAATTGTATCACCCGAATTTTTTATAATATAACCTTGTCTCCAGTCATGCTGGGAAAAAGCTGTTATACTACAAGCAACAAGCAGAATGCTAATAATTAAGTAGTGTCTGATCATTTGTTTTACTATTTATCATTGCATGATTCTACAAAATTTTGACTAACCATCTCATATTTAACTGTCATTGTAGTATTTACGTTCAATAATTAACAGCTCTCCGACGGCATAACAAATTTAATGATTTGTTTTTGAAATAACTATCAAAATCAATAACCTCTCCCTCAATCTTTGACGAATAAACCGCAGAAACAGATTTGTAAAATTGAAAATAATCAACAGGCGTTTCAATCTTTTTGATTTTATCAATTCTATCCAATGGTGATTCGTTTACAGCTCTTCTCTAATCATCAGGTAAATTATCTGTCAGAATTTTAAAGTCCATCAAAAGTCCCTATTACAAAGGTAACCTATTTAGGGTCTATTGAAAAGCAAGCCAAAAGTAAAGGATAAGTGGTTTAAATTTGATTTTTTTACTGCCGAATGATCTTTATAACCGTAAAAGTTATACGATAATCCCGTTCTGATTTTAAACCAGTTTGTAACATTCAACTCCCCGAAAATCTGAGGTGAGACAACCACACCATGCAATTTGAATGATGCATCGGCGGTTTCGAAAAGCCCAAATTTAGCGGCATCATACTTCACGGAAAAATAGCCAATATTTACCTGGCAACCCGGATGGAAGCGGCGATCACTGTTGATGACACAGGCAATATCTACCCCTCCCTGTCCAATCCATACATATTTGGTCTCATTATTTATTTCAGCTTCCAGATTTGAAACAAAAAAAGCCCCATAAACACCCAGATATAAATTCTGCCGAACAATGAGTCCTCCCTCAATGCCCTGAAATGAAAATGCCTTGCCGAAAAAATCATGATGCTGATGATAAAGATTGACAAATGGCTTTAACCTGGTGTTTGTTGCTGTTGAATCGGCAGATTCCTGCGCGAAAACGCCTGATTCTGAAAGCAAGACTATAACCGACACAAAGAGTATCCTAATGCAATTCATGCCTTGATTTTAATGATTTATAGGAAATAACGAATGTCCAGATTTGTAGGGTCCCGATATTAATTCGTTCAACCAATCCAAAATAGGGCAGTTTTTTAGCAAAAAAATATCCGGACAAACCACCAAAGACAATGATAAGCAATCCGCAGATCAAAGAAAAATTGCCTAATCTGTTAAATGCTTTTTCTTTTTTAAGACCGAAACCAATTAACAATGGCGTCAGAATAGTGAAAGGCACAATCAATGCAGTGACAACAAGGTGCATCGTTCCAGTAAAAGTTGGCGCTGCACCGGGCAAATCCTGAGGAAAGAAGCTGTAAGAAATTGAAACGATGTGTAAAATAATGAATGAAATTCCACCCAGGAAAACTAATTTGTGGCGCTCTTTCCCTTCAAAAATGGTAAATGAGACTGCAAATATCAAAGCCAGCACACCGTAGATATTCGTCAGGGACAACAATATCGCTCTATCCGGTGCTCCGGTTGCCGTCAAATCACTAATTGGCTGCTGAAGGTGACTGTATGTTTTCCACAAATAGCCGCCGAGGAGGATATGCAGAAGATAGATAACAACTGCAAGCATTCCCAAAGAAAGCAAAATTGCTTCAAGATATCGTTTCATAAACCTTTTCTAAGATTTTAAGACTACGTAATAAATTGATTTGAAAAGAGATGGATTACTTTTGTACTGTTCTATTTCGTTTATTTCGCTGATAAAAAAACCTCGTAAACGGGCGTTTTCCGTTTTATTTATTTCATACTCAAGTTGACTGTAAAAATCTCTCCACCATATGGTTTCATCCAATAGAAGGCTGTTAACGATTTTGCAATTATTCTCCTGAATTAGCATATTTTTTTTGTCATGATCCTTGTACTCGTCATGAATAACAAAATAGCCTCCGCTTTTGATTTTTTCCATCACCTTTTTAAAACCCGTTTCAAAGCCTACGACATTTAAAAACCCTTCGGCAAGTATAAGGTCATAAATCCCGGGCTCAACTATCAGGTCAAAGAACGAAACATTTCTTGTTTCGATTTTGCTTGAAGTTTTATTTGTTTCGATCTTGTATTCAAGAAAACTGAGCGCTTGCGGGTCGGTATCAACAGCCGTTATTGTTCCGCCATATTTATCAGCCAGCCAAAGTGTTGGCACACCTGTTCCGCAACCTATATCAAGCATTTTTGGATGCAAAATTTCAGGCAGGTCGTTAAGTATTTGCTCTAAATACTTTACAAGACCCGTTCTGCAGCGGTCTCTTATTACAAAATAATCGTATTTCAATTTTATATCCAAAGCAAGCAAAATTTTTGCTGTAGTTTTCCTGTTTCGGACGGTTTATTCTCAGTTATTAAGCTGTTAAAAATCGGCACCCATCACAACCCAATACATTCCTTCAGGATTGCTTTTCGTATTGCTGAATTTCATCATGAACAAACTCAAGTTTTACACCTGCTTCCGCAAACATTTCTTCCGATTCGCCACCTGCATGGTATTTTCTTTCGCAGACCACCCTTTCGATTCCGCAATTGATGATGAGCATGGCACAGGTGCGGCAGGGCGTCATTCTGCAATACAAAGTACTGCCTTCCAAGGCGATACCTCTGCGGGCTGCCTGGGTGATGGCGTTTTGTTCGGCATGAACAGTGCGCACACAATGCTGCGTAACGCTGCCGTCTTCGTGGATTACTTTTTTGAATAAATGACCAACATCGTCGCAATGTGGCAGACCACGCGGTGAACCCACATAGCCCGTAACCAAAATCTGACGGTCTTTGACAATGACACAGCCGCTTCGGCCACGGTCGCAGGTGGCACGGCTGGCCACGGTGTCGGCCAAACGCAGGAAATATTCGTCCCAGCTGGGGCGCTGGTGCGCCGGTGTGTCGAGAATGCTCATAAGTGATTGATTATAGTTAGTATCTGTTCCATTTGTGCTTCCAGTTCGGGCACAGTTCCATTGTTCATCAACACAAAATCAGCTTGTTTGATGCAGGCAGCAAGGTTTTGGTGATTGGGATCGGTGGCGTGCATTTCGCGGGCTTCATTTGCAACAAACGTTTCAAAGTCAACGCTGTCGGTTTCCGACATGCGCCGGGTGATACGCTCGAAACGCAGTTGGCGGTCGGCATCCACAGCCAGAAGAATAAAACCCGGATTGCGGCGCAGCGAAGCGATTTCGCCGGGTGTGCGTATGCTTTCGATGATGCAGGCTTCGGCTCTTTTCATTGCTTCCTCAAACAAGCAATCGGTGATATAGCTTGGTGTGTAGCTGGCTCTCAGCTCATTGGCTACCATCGTCATGCTGTCGCGGTTCACTTCCAGACCCCGGCTTTTAATGGCATCTATCAGAAAGCTGCGCACCGAATAATGCCTGAAGCCTTTTTTATTGACAAGGTAGTCAACGATAGTGCCTTTTCCGGCCCCCAATGTTCCCGTAATTCCAATTACAATCATGCTCTAATCCCCGTTTTCAAACTACATTTTGCTTTCGGTTTTGATGTCTTCGATCCACTTTTGTGTTTCGAGGGGCTGCCATAGTGCCAAACGTTGAAGCAATTCTTCAATGGAATCGCTCACCACAATGTTTTCGCGGTGTTCTTTGCGCACAAAGCCTTCAGCTACGCCCTTGTCGAAAAACTGCAGCAAGAGGTCGAAATATCCATTGGTGTTGAGCAGTCCCAGAGGTTTGTCGGAGATGCGCAATTGATTGAATGTGAGAATCTCCGAGAGTTCGTCAAGTGTTCCGAATCCTCCCGGCAGCGCAATAAAGGCATCACTCAATTCAACCATCAGCTCCTTGCGCTGTGCCATGGTGTCAACGGCATGAAGCCTCTGAATGCGCTGGTGGGCTATCTCTTTATCAATCAAGCGATAAGGCATAACGCCCGTAACATTTCCGCCGGCTTGCAAACAAGCATCGGCAAGCACTTTCATCAATCCCACATCGGCACCTCCATATACCAGGGTCATCTTCTTTTGCGCCAAAATCTTTCCAAGTGCTTCGGCCGCAGTCTTATACAGTTCATGGTTGCCCATGCTGCTACCGCAAAAAACACAAACAGTGTGCATCATCAATTTTTTTTGCCAAAGGTAGCGCTTTCGTTTTGTTCTGTAATGCTTTGCCAAAAAGCAGCAAAACAATAATCTTGCCCTGAAATCTTCCCTGCAACTTTGGCGGACTGAACAATAAAAGAGTACTTTTATGCTGTTTTCAAACAAATAGGCTATGAAAATTTTAAAGACTATGCTTCACATTATCATTGGAACCCTTATTGTACTCGTTTTTTTAGTCGGGGCTTTTTTGTTCTATATCAATTATACTGATTATTTGCCCGAACCAACGGAGGAGTTGCAGATCATCCACAAGCGCAACCGCATCATCACCAACCAATCGTTTGAGCTGGTTAGCTGGAATATTGGCTATGCCGGTCTGGGCAAAGAGATGGACTTTTTCTACGATGGCGGTACGCGTAGCAAAACCACCCAAGGCGAAACAAGAAGGTATATGGATGGCATTGCCGCTTTTTTGCGGTCGAATCCTGATGTTGACTTTTGGTTGTTGCAAGAAGTTGATTTTCACTCGAAAAGAACCTATTTCATGGATCAAAGCATTGACATTGCGCACAGCTTGCCCGAATACAACTATGTGAGTACTGTCAACTACAGGGTTCCGTTTGTGCCTGTTCCTTTGTCGTCGCCCATGGGCAAGGTGGATGCCGGCATGATGAGCCTTTCGAAATTTACACCACGGATGAGCCGTCGCTATGCGTATCCGCTTTTTGCCGGTTGGCCCGACAGAATGTTTCTGCTCGACCGTTGCTTCATCGAGCTGCGCTTCAACATGGGCGAAGGTAGGGAATTGGTTCTGCTCAACACCCACAACACAGCGTATGTTGAAGATCAGAAATTGATGGATCTTGAACTGAAAGTGATTCACGACAAAATGCTTCGGGAATACGAATCAGGAAATTATGTGATCGCCGGCGGCGACTGGAACATGAATCCTCCGGGACTCGTCACAACCAACGGCTATGGCGGACATCGCTTTGTTGAAAACGCGGTAAAAATCAGCGAAGATTTTCTGCCTACCGGCTGGAAGTTTAGTTTCGGGAAGTCGGCCCCAACAAACAGAGACGTCAGCAAAGCCTATATAAAAGGCAACAACCCAACCACCACCATTGATTATTTCATCAGCTCACCCAACATCACTGTTCTCGATGTTGAAACAATTGATCTTGGTTTTGAGCACAGCGATCACAATCCGGTTCGTCTCAAAGTGATTTTGCAATGAGTTGTAAATCAATAGTATATATTATTCTATCCTTTTTTGTTTTCGGTTCGGCTCAGGCACAGCCTCAGCAGCTGTATTATACAGAAAAAGGTGTTGTCAGCTTTACATCCGATGCGCCACTTGAGGTCATAAGTGCTTCATCATCACATCTTAAAGGAGCCATTGACCTGGAAAACCAAACCTTTCTTTTTGTGCTTGACAACATCACTTTCAAAGGGTTTAACAGTCCGCTGCAGCAAGAGCATTTTTACGAAAACTACATTGAAACAAAAAAACATCCCCGGACAACATTTAAAGGCAAAATAATCGAAAAACCTGTGCCTGTGCCGGGAACAACGCAAACCGTCAGGGCCAAAGGCACTTTTGATCTGCATGGCGTTGTGAAAGAGCAGATTGTGAAAGCAAGCATCACCTATGGAGATGATTTTGTTGTTGTAAAAGCGCACTTCAACATCTTCCTCGAAGACTACGAAATCCGCGTTCCGAAAGTGGTTTCGCGAAAAATAGCGCCCGAAATAGCCATAACCGTGGAAGCAAAGATGCCCGGCAGCCAAAAGCAAAAGAATCTCCAATGAAAAAGTTTGCTGATCGTTTGTTGTTGCCTTTTGCTGCATGGGTTGTGTTGCTTTTTCTCTCGCAGCCAACGGATTGCCGGTCGCAGCAACTTTTCACACGCAGTTTCAAACCTGGCTATGAGATCGAATCAAAAAAGATCAATGCACTATGCGAAGACGAAAGGGGCTTTGTGTTTTTAGGTACCGGCGGAGCTGTCTATATGTTTGATGGAACAGACTATGAGGCACTTCCCTTTCCCGATTCACTTGCTACAACAAATATCTCAGCCTTGCTTGCTGTCGAAAACAGTCTTTTTGCCGGATTAGAAAACGGTCTCCTGCTTCATTGGCCCAACATCCGGATGCTTGCCACGCCACAAATATTGTTTCGGTCTGTTGCCAAAATCACCGATCTGCTAATGAAAGACGGCAAGCTCTGGATAGCCACCTACAGCGACGGCCTGTATGTTGTCTCAGAAAACGAATCGTTTAGGTCCGTTGACGGGTTGCCAGATAAGTATGTGTATGATATTCAAGCCGATGACGCCAACAATATCTGGTGTGGAACTGATGCCGGACTACTGAAAATAATGCTTACGGAGGGCAATTCGCAGGCATTTGGCATCACTGCCGTGGAGGGTTTGCCCGATTTGATTGTAACAAGCCTCTTCCTTGATGAAGCAGATATTCTCTGGCTTGGTTTTCATGATGCCGGTTTTTGCTCCTACGACCTTACGACCGAAAAACTAAGCGAATATCCTGTTTCAGCAGCCTGGAAAGGCGGCAAAATCAAATCATTGTTTCGTAAGGATCAATACCTTTGGCTGAGCAGTGAATCCATGGGTTTGATGGCTTTTGATGTTGAAAAACAACAACTTATCACCTGGCCTGCAAGCAAAAATCCCGGCATTCCACAGCGTATTTCTGCTTTCGGCAATAGCAGGCTCAGGGGTTTCTGGATTGTTGGAAACGAACAATTTTCCTGGACTGCCGGCCGGCAGATCGAGATCATTGAGCAAGTCGGTGGTATTGATTGCCGTGGCACAACAGCCTTGCTTGCTGATAGCCACAACCGCCTGTGGTGGAGCAACGAACAAGGATTGTTTGTTTGCGAAACTGCGACCGGGATTTATCAAAACGCAGTTGCAGTTCGTGGTGACAACGGCCGTAATATTGGCATGGCAAGTTGCCTGTTTGAAGATAAACACGGAAACATCTGGATGGGAACACTGGCACACGGACTCTATAAAATAGATGCGAAAACACTGAAAACCAAACAATACACCGAAAAAGACGGACTTATAAATGCCAATATTCTTTCAGTTACAGGTTTTGCCGACAGCCTCTGGATAGCAACTTTTGGGGGCGTTTCAAAAGTGGTAATCAACAATGAAAACGATCTGAAATTTGTGTCGCCACAAGCAGCTGCACCTGCCGAATCCTATATTTATGACCTGACCCCCGATCATGATGGCAGAATTTGGCATGCTACTGACGGACAGGGTGTTTGGGCTACAAAAGGCGAAGTCAGAAAAAATATGTTGCCCGACAGCCTGATGCACGAAGTGTTTTATACCCTGACGCAAAGCAACGACAGTGCCTTATGGATGGCCTCGCCCAATCGCGGCATCTTTAGGCTGAAACATGACAGTCTGCATCAGATTCATAACAGAACAGGATTAAGTTCTTCGAGCATTACCTCGCTGCTTCAAACACAATCGCCCTGGCTGCTGGCCGTTGGCTATGATGGTTTCGACCTGATCAATATCTACGACAGGCGCATCATCCCGCTGAGTAAACAATACGGACTTCCATCGGCGCAAACCGGCCTCGGCGTGATAACGATCAATGCTGACGGTACTGTGTTTATAGGCACTAACGAAGGCATTGTTCGGCTGGAAAACCTATCCGAATTGGCCAATCGCCAGCCGCTGATTAGTATGAAAAAAATGATGGCCAACCTTGAAATCATTGATTATCAAAACCTCACAACGCTTGATTATAGCCAGCGACAACTGAGTGTGTATTTCGCCGGTTTATGGTATGCCAATCCCGGGCGCTCACGTTTTTTGGTTGATGTTGGCGGGCATGATGCCAACAGTTTCATCACCCGCGACCAAACCCTTCACTTCGGCAACCTGCAACCAGGCACCTACCGGCTCCAAATCAGCGGACTCAACAATAGCTACAGCCAAACGAGCCTCACTTTCAAAATAGCCGGGCCTTTCTGGCTTCAGTGGTGGTTTGCTGCAATGGTTTTTGCTTTGTTGTTTTTGGTTTTTTACCTGTGGATCAAAGCACGCGAAAAAAGAATACGCTTGCAGCAAAGTCAGTTGCGCGAAAAAATAGCGTTTGAATACCGGGTTTTGCGCAGTCAGGTGAACCCTCATTTTCTTTTCAACAGCTTCAGCACACTGATCGCATTGATCGAGAATCAAAAAGAAGATGCGGTGGCGTATGTTGAAAAACTCTCCGACTTTTTCCGTCAGATTCTCGAGCAGCACGAAGCCACCCTGATAGGCATGGAACAGGAATTGAAAATGTTGGAGACCTATCTTTTTCTGCAGCAAAAAAGGTATGGTCAGCATCTGAAATTCCGCATGAATCTTAGCCAGGAAGCTTTGCAAAGCCGTGTTCCGCCGATGACAATGCAAATATTGGCCGAAAACGCAATCAAGCACAATATCATTTCAAAAACAATGCCTCTTGAGCTGGAAATCAGTTCAGAAGGCAATATGATTATTTTTAAAAACCAACTTCAACCAAAGATCAAAGCCGAAACTTCAACCGGCCTGGGCCTGAAAAATATCACCGAAAGATACAGGCTTCTGGGCTGCGAACCACCAAAGGTTGTGAAGGAAGAACAGCATTTTCTGGTAGTTCTTCCGTTTATCTCCTGAAACCAGGTTGGGAAAAAGTGGTCACACAAAGAGTTTATCTGTTCTGATTTTCAAATACTTTCTGATGGCAAAGAAGGTGGATAGACCCGTCAGCAACATACCACTCAGCAAAACGACGAGGAATAAAACACCCAGTGCAACCACATCCTGCAGTTGCGAAAGTTCGGGAATGGCCTGTACAGCCACATAAAGCAGGGCTGATAAAAGAAAAATCGCCACCATTGCGCCCAGCAATCCTTGCACAACACCTTTGATCACAAAAGGCTTGCGGATGAAGCCCTCGGTGGCACCAACAAGTTGCATGCTGCGAATCAGAAAACGTTTTGCATAGATTGATAAACGTATTGTATTGTTTATCAACGCTATACTGATAAAAAGCAAAAGCAGTGTCACCACAAAAAGCACAATACCAATGCGCCGGATGTTTTGGTTGATCAGGTCAATCAGCGATTTTTGGTAATATACTTCCTTCACATCGGGGTTTTGCAGCAATCGCTGTTCCACCTTTGCCAGGCTGTCGCTGTTGGCCCATTCGGCCCTGAACTTCACTTCGATTGAAGGCAACAATGGGTTTTCGTCCTTGCCAAGCCATTGGATAAAATCCTCACCAAGGTCTTGCGCCAGGCGTTTTGTTGCTTCATCGCGGGTGATATAATAGGTTGACTTCACATGCGGATTGGCATCAAGCATTTTCTGCAATTGCAAAACAGAAGCTTCGCGCACACCCTCTTTCATGATGATCTCCAAACCGAAATTCTCTTTGATCAACTCCGACAACCTATTGGCATTGAGGATAATGATTCCAAACATACCAATCGTAAACAACACCAATGAAATACTTACTACCGAAGTGACATAGGAGCCTGTAAGTCTTTTTTGATTGAATTTTTCTTCTTCAGTGTTCATCCGCTGTGAATGAGACAGCTAAAATACACAAATTGAATCAATCCGGCGAAATATCACTGAGTTTGTAAAGATCAGAATACAATCCCCTTAACAATTTTTAATCTCTTTTTCAATTGTTTATCCTGCAGATCGGCTTACTTTCGCTTTTTAAACTTATTCTCATTGCGCACACATTTCTTTCTTTTGTTATTGCTGTTGATGGGTGCTGCCGGTCTCACTGCACAGGAATCGAGGATTTGGGTGGAAGGCAAGGTGCTTTCGGCCGACAGCTTATTGCCGGTCAAAAACGTGCACATCATCAGCCGTATGACCCGAAGCGGAACAATCAGCGATGATCAGGGACGCTTTGTGCTTCGCGCCGAAACACTCGACACCGTCTATTTCAGCGCTGTTGGCTATGGCTACACCATCCGTACCTTTCGCGAATGGGACCACGAAACAGGAAAAGCCTGGCAGGTTTTACTTCAAAAAGATACCATTGTGATGGACGAAGTGGTGGTGCGGTCATTTTATGACTGGCCCACATTCAAGCATATTTTTATTAATATGACCCCCATCAAAGCCGTTGATCTTACGAGTGTTAACGCCGAATTGAAAGATATACTCCTGTATATGAATCCGGCTCCACTGACGATCAAAGGCCCGATTCAGGCGCTGTACGACCTGTTCAATGATATGGCCCGGTTGCAGCGTCGTCTCGAACGTAACCGCAAGGCATACAACGAACAACTGATCCGTGAGGGAAGGCTCAACGAAGTGATCCCCGAAGAGTTGGAGCATGCCAAAGAGAAATAGCGGTGTTTAAAGCCCGGGATCTTTCTCTGAAACCTCAAAAGCAATGGTTTTTTGCAATACAACCGTGTTTGGTATCGTAACCAAACCCGCGTTTTCGGTGCGTATGTACATGAAAAACAAGCTGATGTTCTCGACCACCCCTTCGATAGGATAATCCTTGTCAAGAATTTTGATTCTGCCACCGATGTGCACCGGATGGTTGAAAAACAATATCAGACTGGATGTCAGATTTGATAAGATTGACCATTGTGCAAAAAAACCTACGCCCAGTATCGTGAGCGCAGAAGTGATATACAAGGTCATCTGCTCCGAGTCGACACCCCAGATGGCTGAGAGCAAAATAAATGCAACAAGGATAATCAACAGATTGATAATCTTTGAGATAATGCGTTTGCGCTCAACTGCGAAATGAAATTTTGTCATGATGTTGTTGACAAGCACGCGCAACACAAACTTTACGACAACAAGCGAAACAATCACAGCCACCGACTGTAAAAGTTGAATCTGATAGTGCTCCATCACTCCGGTATGTTAATTTTACCGGGCAAAAATCGGAATTTTTTCACAAAAAGATGCCGGTAGCAAAACGTTACTACCGGCATTAAGATCAATCTGTTCAACTAAAGATTTAGTTAAAAAGTATAAAAAAATTATTGTAGGGCAAACCTGATAGGCAAATTAAAGGCAACGCGCACCACTTGACCTCTTTGCTCGCCCGGTTTCCAGTTGGGCATAAGGCCAACAACACGCAGTGCTTCTTCATCGCATCCACCACCAATGCCACGAAGTATTTTCACATTGCCAACCTTTCCATCCTTTTCGACAATGAAGCTAACAAAAACCCTTCCCTGGATTTTTTTGAGTTTTGCTTCCTCCGGGTAAGAAATGTTGTCAACAAGAAACTTCAGCATTGCTTCCTGTCCACCCGGGAATTCGGGCATTGTTTCAACAACCGTGAAAACATCGCCATCAGTTTGCTCCGGTTCTTTTTCATCGGCCGGAAGCTGTGTCGTTTCAGGGCTTTTTGTTGCTGATTCAATCTGTGTTGTTTCGGTATTTTTTTTGTCGTTATTGCACGACTGCACAAAAACGAACAACAATATCACCGGAATCAATCCAATCATTTTAAACCAGTTACGGGCCGGTTTCTGCCACTTCTGATGGTTCATCATAAGCATTCTTCTTTTTATAAGTGATACATTAAAAGGATTCGACAATGGGATCAAACTGCCCGAAAGCTGTAGTTCGAGCAAACTGAGCTGATAGTCCGTCTTTTCGAAACGTCTTAGTGCCAGGTTGTCGGCCTCAAACTCGTGCATACTTTTCAGTTCATGGCGCAGATAATACCAGGCCGGATGGAACCAAAACAACACACGCATCAACTCAAAAAACAAAACATCAGCCGAATGAAACCGTTGGTAATGTGCCGTTTCGTGCGCCAAAACCTTGTCAAAATTCTTGTCATTCAGCAATTTACCCGGGAAAAAGAACCAGTGGAAAAACGAAAACGGACTGCTTTCGAAAGGCAGCAACACATAGGTAAGGCCGCTGCAGCCACTTTTCCTGAACCTGAAAGCGAGCCAAAGCAGCCGCCCCGACTGCACAAGCAACAACAGCAACATCACCGCGCTAACCGTTCCGGCAAACCACGCAACAGCGCCTGTGTTTTCGACCAAAGAAGTGATCAAAGCCGAGGTTTCCTTGTAGTTGAGACTGGCTCCAACAATGATTTCGGGCAGCGTTGCACCCAATACGGGTCCGGTTTCCCTTCCCGATTCAAAACGTAGGTCGCTCAAACCCGACAACAACAGCGTGAGCAACATGCTGCATATCAGAAAAAGCCGGTTAAATGTCGGATGAACTTTCTTGCTCAGCAATAGCCTGTAGGCCACTGCAAAAAGCAGCAGATAGACCGATGCACGCAACAAAAAACCGACCATGTTTTCCATTTTCTTAAAGCTGTTTTTACGACTTTTCTTTTTTCTGAATCTCTGCTTCTATCAACCTTTTTATCTCTTCAAGCTCATTCAGGCTCAATGTTTTATCATGCGAAAAAAACGACACAAGCTGCTGAAAAGAATTGCTGAAATAATTGTTCATCACCCCTTTCATCAGGTGTTTTGAATAGGTTTTCTTGTCAACAATCGGGTGATAGCGATGTGTTTTGCCAAAGGCATCATGCCCGACAAAACCCTTTTTTTCCAAAATCCTGACGATGGTCGAAACTGTATTGTAGGCAGGTTTTGGCTCGGGCAGCCTTGCAATGATGTCATGCACAAATGCTTCGTTCAATTCCCAAAGCAATTGCATGATTTGCTCCTCGGCTTTCGTTAACGCTTTCATAGACTATTTTCGTAGTTTTATAACTAATCCTTTAGTTATTCTACTGCAATATTACATTGCTACGGATAAAATGTCAAGTAAAATTTTAAAGTATTTTATAATTCATTTATATCCAAGCGTTTGTTAGTGCATTTTTTTATATTTTTGCCATATGAACTGGATCATTCTCATCATTGCAGGACTTTTTGAAGTGGCATTTGCGGCCTGTCTCACCAAAGCAAAAACGGCAACAGCACCGGAATCGTATTTCTGGCTTGGGGGATTTTTAGTTAGTCTAGCGATAAGCATGTTGCTGCTTTACAAAGCCAGTCAGCAGCTACCGATGGGAACGGCTTATGCGGTTTGGACGGGAATCGGTGCTGTGGGCACAGTAATTTTGGGAATTTTCTATTTCAACGAACCGCTGAGTTTCTGGCGTCTTTTCTTCATTACAACACTCATTGTTTCGATTATCGGCCTCAAAGTGGTTTCTGCCTGAAGCAGACAGCGCAACAATATTTTGGCACAGATCTTGTTTTGCTTCAATGTGTTAAATAAATAAAGCCATGAAAAAAACACTGCTTTTTGCAATTATTTCGCTCATTATTATTGCCTGTTCACCCAAAGAACATCTTAGCAAAAGGTCGAAAACCGGCGTGGCTTCGGCAAGCATGAATACCGACAGCCTTGAGCATGAAATTATCATTCTTGATCCGGAATTTGACCGTTGGTATCAAACCCGCTTCAGTGAGGCAACTGACAGATCGAACGAGTTTTACCAAAGCATGAACAGCCTTGGCGCCCTCAACTGGAATCTGTATTACAACTCCGGAAAATACAGCAACGTAATTTCGAGTTATATTGACTACCGCAATAGCACGGACTACGGCATTGAAGTGAACCGAAAGCTTTACTGGTATTTTAAATACATCGAAGAAAAATTCAGGATCAGACTGTTCAGATGATCCCATCGAAGAGCGCATTGCTCCCTGAAATTTCTCTAACTCGAATAAGTGCGGTTGGCATCGAGTTTCAGAAACACGAAAAGCATCAGGGTGAAAGCCCAAAGACTTGATCCTCCATAACTTACAAATGGCAACGGAATGCCAATCACGGGAGCAAGGCCAATCGTCATTGCGATATTGATGGCAAAATGGAAAAACATCACTGCAATCACAGAATAGCCGTAAACCCTGTTGAAAATGGCCCGTTGTCGTTCGGCCATGCGGATCAAACGAAGGAAAAGCATGATATACAATCCAATCACGATGGTTGTTCCAAGAAATCCCCATTCCTCGCCTACCGTACAAAAGATAAAGTCGGTGCTTTGCTCCGGCACAAAGTTAAACTTGGTTTGCGTGCCCTGCAAAAAGCCTTTTCCCAAAAACCCACCCGACCCGATTGCAATTTTCGATTGGTGAACGTTGTAGCCTGCACCGCGCAGGTCTTCGTCGAGCCCGAGCAGGACATTGATTCTAGTCCGTTGATGCGGCTCAAGAACATTGTCGAAAACAAAATTTACGCTGATAACAAACAGGGAGGAAACAGCAAAAACTGCCAGCAGACGCAGGATGTTTTGTACGTTACGGCGCATGAAAAAGAAAGAACCGGCCAACACAACAGCCAAACCAATGATCACGTAGAGCGGTCCAAAATACAGTACCAAAATAAACAATACCACTGCAATAGAGCCAAGGATCAGCGGCCAGGCCGAAAGTCCTTCGCGGTAAAGCACCAGAACAAATGCACCGAAAACCAGTGCAGAACCGGTGTCGTATTGTGCAAGCGTGAGCAGCGAAGGCAGCGCAATGATGCCAATGCTGATTAACAGCGTTCGGGTTTGCTCCAAATGCGTATCAAGGCGGTTGAGAAAGGCAGCAAGCGCAAGGCCGGTACTGAACTTTGCAAATTCGGCCGGCTGAAGTTTAAATCCTCCAATCTCAAACCACGATTTACTTCCCGCGGTGGTTGATCCAAACAACAACACGGCAATCAGCATCAGAATCGTGATTCCATAAATGGCAAAAGCAAAACCGTTGAAGAACCTGGTGTCGGTGAGCATTACAAACAAACCCAAAACCAAGGCCAGACCAATCCAAAGCAATTGCTTGCCGTAGCGCTGCGAAATATCAAAAATACTGCTGTGGTCTTCGTCATACACGGCAGCATAAATACTCAGCCAGCCTATCAGTGTCAAAGTCAGGTAGAGCAGCAGCACCGGAAACTCAATTTGACTAAAAATGCTTTTATTCTCTCTCATTGTTCAACAGGGTCAGGAAAGTTTTCCAACAGAAACTTTTCAAGTTCAGGACGTTTCACCTCACCGGTGATATAGAGTTCCATCAGCAAGCTGGCTATTGGAGCAGCCCAGGTGGAGCCAAAGCCGGCGTTTTCAACTACCACGGCAATGGCAATCGTTGGTTTGTCAACCGGTGCAAAAGCCATGAACAGTGAGTGGTCCTTACCATGCGGGTTTTCGGCGGTTCCGGTTTTGCCGGCAGCCTGAAACTCCTTCACCTTAAAGCGCCGCGCTGTTCCTCCTCCTCCCTCAAACACATCGAGCATGGCGTCTTTTACCAGTCTGAAATAGCGCCGGTCAATATTTGTTTCGTGCCGTTGTGTGAAATGGGAGGGCAGTGTATCGTTTTCTTCTCCTATACTTCTTGCAAGGTGCGGAGGATAGTAGTAGCCTTCGTTGCCGATGATGGCAGCCAGGTTTGCCAACTGCAGCGGTGTGACAAGAATCTCGCCCTGACCAATACTTAACGACCTCACTGTCATTGCGTTCCAGCTTCCGCTATATACTTTATCATAGAAATCTCTGTCGGGAATATTTCCAGGAACTTCAAAAGGGATATCGGTTTTGAAGCGCTTTCCCAATCCGAAATCGAGCATTTTGTCGTGCCAGTATTGCAGCGCCTTTTTTTGTCCGTGTAGGTTTGGGTTGTTGAGGATGTTTCGGAAGGTATTCCAAAAGAAGGGATTGCATGAGTTTTCGATGGCAGGCTGAACGGATAACGGCGTGACGTGGCTGTGGGTGCATTTAATGGGCGAGCTGCCCTTGCCCTGACAGCTGAAGCGCGTTCCTTCGTCAATAGAACCTGTTTGCAGTGCCACGAGTCCGTTAATCATTTTGAAGGTTGAACCGGGGGGATAGGTGCCTCCTATAGCCCTGTTGATCAATGGTTTTTGAGGATGATTAAGGAGTTCGTTAAAATTCTTTCCCCTCGCCCGGCCAACAAGGAGGTTGGGATCGTAGTTCGGACTGGTTACAAGTGCAAGAATTTCGCCCGTAGCAGGGTCAATGGCCACAATGCTTCCGGTTTTGTTGACCATCAGCTTTTCGCCATACTCCTGCAAACGCACATCCATGCCGAGATAGACGTTTTTTCCGGTGACAGGCAATGTGTCGTAAAGACCGTTCTGGTAGCTGCCTTTCTCCCTGTTGTGCACATCCACCATCATGATTTTCATGCCTTTGTGTCCTCTCAGGGCTTTTTCATAAAACTTCTCCAGTCCCGACTTTCCGATATAATCACCCATTTTGTAAATAGGATCACGTTCCATTTCGGCATTGTTCACTTCGCCCACATCGCCCAAAACGTGCGAAGCAATCGGGCGGGGGTATTTGCGCAAGGTACGTGCCTGAAAGAAAAAGCCGGGGTAGTGGTAAAGTTTCTCAATGATAAAACCATAATCTTCCTTCGAAATCTGCTCAACAAAGACTGAGGGCCTGAAACGGGAGTATTTGCGTGCAGCTGCAAGTCTTTCTCTGAATGTTGTAATATCAATTTTCAGCAACCGGCAAAAAGCCAGCGTATCGTCAATTTTGGCCTGTCTTGGTATTACGAGCAGGTCGTAGGCAGCTTCGTTGTAAACAAGTAACTCGCCGTTGCGGTCGAAAATGGTGCCGCGGGCAGGGTATTGCGTCACAAACCTAAGCACATTGTTCTGCGATGAAAGCTTGTAGGATTGGTTGATAACCTGCAGAAAAAACAAGCGAATAATAAAGATTCCCCCGATAATCAGGATGATAAGGGTAATAATCTGCCGGCGCTCATTGAATTTCTTTCCTTCCACGGTGTTTTTTTTCGCGCTGCAAAGTTACAGCATCCTTTCGTTACCTTTTCTGCTGCGAAAACATATTTCACAATAAAAAACCATGCCTGTCTGTCTGATTGTACTATTTTTACATTTTTCCCATGCATTCACGGCATGAAACGGGAAAACAGGCTATACTGTGATAACATAAACCTCATCAAATGAAGAAGATAATTGCACTTCTGCTTCTAATTCAGATTTCAGGTTTCGGCCTGAAAAGCCAGGAAACCATGTATCAGCAACCTCCACAGCAAATAACAGATCTTGTGGATGCGCCGGCAAGCCCGGAAATCTCTATAGGACGAAAATCAGGGAAAATTGTAATCCTGCATCGCAGCGAACTACCCGACATTGCCGATCTGGCTGCTCCCGAGCTGCGGCTGGCCGGCATCAGGATTGATCCGGTCACTTCCGGCCCCTCCCGTGCTTCCTACTACACAAAGCTATCGCTCACCGACGCCCGTGGCCTGGTTGTGAGCGATGTCAAAGGACTTCCCGAAAATGCACAGATCAGAAACATCAGCTGGTCGGCCGACGAAAAGCATATTGCTTTCACCAATACCGATGGCCATGGCATCAGTTTGTGGGTGCTTGAGGTGGAAACGGCCACAGCCCGAAGACTTAGTCAGATCACAATCAACGAAGTGCTTGGGCAGACTTTTGTGTGGATGCCCGATCAGCACACCCTGCTTGTGAAGGCAATCCCCGAAGGTCGCGGCGAAGCACCAGCCTCTCTTACAATTCCCAAAGGCCCGGTGGTGCAGGAAAACACAGGCCGTAAGGCAGCAGTGCGCACCTTTCAGGACCTGCTTAAAAATCCCGCAGATGAAACGCTTTTTGATTATTATGCCACTTCGGTATTGTTTTTGGTAAAACTCGACGGTTCATCACACAGGATTGGACAAAAAGCGGTTTGGGGAAACCTGACACCCTCGCCCGACGGGAAGTATATCCTGGCCTCGCGCTATTTGAGACCCTATTCCTATATCGTGCCCTACAACAGGTTTTCGCACATTTACGAACTGCTTGATGTGGATGGCAACACCGTCAGAATACTGGCCGAAATTCCTGTGGCCGACAACATTCCACAAGGTTTTGATGCTGTTCGCAAAGGTTTACGCAACCCACAGTGGCGGGCCGATGCCCCATCGAGCCTGTATTGGGTAGAAGCTGTTGACAACGGTGATCCGGCAGCCAAAGCTGAATTCAGGGAACAGTTGTTTTTGCTTAAGGCTCCTTTTGAAAAAGAACCGATACCTGTGCTTCGGCTCAAACTACGCTATGGCGGCATTCAGTGGGGAAAAGGCGATTATGCCATCATCAGCGAGTATTGGCGAAAAGACCGGTTGGCCAGAAGTTGGGTTTTCAATCCAGGAAGCAATGATGGTACAAGCAAGCTTATCTTTGAACGCTCATCGGAGGATCGCTACAACGATCCCGGCAGGTTCGTCACCACAACCAATGATGCCGGATTTCAGGTATTGCTGTTTGATGCAAAAGGCAGTAAGCTGTTTTTGATCGGGCAGGGTGCTTCGCCCGAAGGAAACAAGCCTTTTCTGGATGTGTTTGCTGTTGAAGACAACAAAACCCGCCGGCTGTGGCAAAGCAAAGCCCCTTATCTTGAAACTCCCGTTGCATTGCTTGATGCCGACAAACAAATTGTTGTGACACGGAAAGAGTCGGTGGACGAGCAACCCAATTATTTTCTGCGAAACCTGAAGAAAAAGACAGAAACACAAATCACCTTTTTCCCCGATCCTATGCCGGCCCTGCGTCTGATGAAGAAAGAAGTGGTGCATTACAAGCGCAACGACAGCCTGCCGCTTAGTGGCACACTTTATTTGCCGGCAGGCTTCAGGCCGGGTGTTGACGCCCCACTCCCCACCCTGATCTGGGCTTATCCCAACGAATACAAAAGCGCCGATGCAGCCGGTCAGGTGAGTGGTTCTCCCTATTCATTCACACGCGTGGGTGCCACCTCGCCCATCTTGCTTGTAACCCAAGGTTATGCGGTGCTCAATGATGCCAGTTTCCCGATTGTAGGTGAAGGCAGCCGCGAACCCAACGACACCTTTATCCCGCAGCTTGTTGCCAATGCCGAAGCAGCCATCAGCAAGCTTGTCGAAATGGGTGTTTCTGATCCACAAAGAGTGGCCGTTTCAGGACACTCCTATGGCGCGTTTATGACAGCCAACCTGTTGACACACAGCAATTTGTTTGCAGCAGGTATCGCCCGTAGCGGAGCCTACAACCGCAGCCTGACGCCATTTGGGTTTCAGGGCGAAGAACGAAACTATTGGGAAGCACCGGAGTTGTACGACAGTATTTCACCCTTTATGCAAGCAGATAAAATGAAAAGTCCTTTACTGCTGATTCATGGTGCTGCCGATGATAATTCGGGCACTTTTACAATGCAAACCGAGCGCTATTATGATGCGCTTCGCGGTCTTGGCGCAACGGTAAGGATGGTTTTGCTGCCTTATGAAAGTCATGGCTACCGTGCGCGCCAATCGGTGCTTCATATGCATAGCGAGTGGATCAACTGGTTGGACAAATATGTCAAAAACAAAAAAACGAATTAATGAGTGTCTGACTTTAATTCCGAAGGCCTCGTAAGTGCTTCTTTCATGTCAGTCATTTACAATAGTAAAACCTGACAATCATTCTGTAAAAGCCTCGCCCTCAAAATAAAACATAAGCATCAGAAAATCTATTCAGGAACTAATTCGGTGACAAACGCATTTTTTTTAATGGCATGTAGGTAATTTGTAAAGGTGACAATCACTCAGAAGTGTGGAATTATCTTATTTTTGTAAGTCAGATATATTTTTATAACTTATTATAAATGAATTGAATAATTTTTCAAATATGAAAACATCAGCACTTTCAGCCAAAATACTTGTTGTTGTGGCGGCTTTCAGCATCGCTTTTTTGTCGTGCAGCCGTGTTCCGATCACAGGCAGAAAACAGATCAATCTTTTGCCTTCATCGCAGATGCTGAGCATGAGTTTTCAGCAGTACTCCGACTTTGTCAAAACGAGCAAAATCTCGACCAATGCTGCACAAACAGCAATGGTTAAAAAGGTTGGATCGAAGATACAGCGTGCGGTTGAAGACTACTTTGCTTCCAAGGGCATGGCCCATGAGCTGAAGGGATACAATTGGGAGTTCAACCTTGTTGAGAGCGAAGAAGCCAATGCATGGTGCATGCCCGGTGGCAAGGTTGTGTTTTATACCGGCATTTTACCTATCACGCAAAACGAGGTGGGCATGGCCGTTGTGATGGGGCACGAGGTGGCGCATGCTGTTGCCGAGCATGGCAATGAACGCATGAGCCAGGGCATGCTCACACAGCTTGGAGGGATGGCCCTCGCGGTAGCCATTCAGGAAAAACCCGAGCAAACACAGGCTTTGTGGATGACAGCTTTCGGTGTGGGCAGTCAGGTGGGCGTGATGCTGCCCTTCAGCAGGCTTCACGAAAGCGAAGCCGACAGACTTGGGCTTATTTTTATGGCCATGGCCGGATACAATCCCGAAGAAGCCGTTGGTTTTTGGCAAAGAATGGCCAATATGAAAGGCGGACAGGCACCTCCTGAGTTTTTAAGCACACACCCCTCTGATGCAACCCGTATTGCGCAGATACAGAAATGGCTTCCCGAAGCAAAAACCTATTTCAATAAGTAATCGGCTGCCGCTGCACATAAAACTTTGTAAACGGCCGGCTTGGCTAATGAAATTGTAAGCTGTTCAAAGTCAAACCGTTTCACTGTATCAATAGCCGTTCTTTTGAATAAAGAATATGTTTGGCCTTTTGCAAAAGGTTATATAGAATAATGCTTCTTTCTTGTAAAAAACATCCCAAAGGTCTATCTTTGTGGGCGATCAAATAAAATGAATTGAGATGAAAAAGTTTGCAGTTGTTTTGGCAGGATGCGGTGTATATGATGGCGCAGAAATTCATGAAGCCACGCTGGCCATGTTGGCAATAAAGGAAGCAGGAGCTGATTACCAATGTTTTGCACCCGACATCAACCAATTTCACGTGATCAATCACCTGACGGGTGAAGTGATGCCCGAAACCCGGAACGTATTGGTTGAAGCGGCGCGCATCGCCCGAGGCAACATACAGCCTTTGTCGGCATTTGATGCGGACGATTATGATGTGTTGTTCTTCCCGGGTGGTTTTGGGGCAGCGAAGAATCTTTCCACTGTGGCTTTTGATGGCCCCGATGCAAGCGTATTGCCCGAAGTTGAAGCCGCGGTAAAGGCAATGGTGGCATCGAAAAAACCAATCGGAGCCATGTGCATTTCACCGGTTTTCATTGCAAAAATTCTTGTTGACGTGAATGTGACCATTGGCACCGACGAGGGCACGATTGCAGCCATCGAGGCCATTGGAGCAACCCATGTGCAAACGGAGCATGGCGATGTGGTTTGCGATCATGAAAAGAAGGTTTTCACCACGCCATGCTATATGCTCGAGGCCGGCATCAGCGATATATGGGATGGAGCCCACAACATTGTTGAAGCCATCATGAAAAGTTTTGACGCGTCTGAAGAGGAGTAATTTCCACAACTTCAACTTTCGCGGCGGCGGGCTTAACAAAAGCTATATTAAAACTTTACGTTTTCATCATTTTTCTTGGCTGTTAAGTCGAAAATAACTACTTTTGCACCCAGTTTTCAACAAAAACACAAGTTGTTATGGCTGAGCCTCTTGTAAGTATTTTCTCCGGCAGGGCGTCCGAGTATTTGGCCCACAAAATCGCTAAAAGCTACGGAACACCGCTTGGAAAAACCACTTTCATCAATTTTTCTGACGGCGAATTTCAGCCATCTTTTGAAGAAAACATCCGCGGACGGGATGTTTTTATAGTGCAATCCACCTTTGCTCCCACCGACAATCTCTTCGAAATACTTTTGATGGCTGATGCAGCACGCCGTGCCTCAGCACGCAAAATCACTGCCGTGATACCCTATTTTGGCTTTGCCAGGCAGGACCGGAAAGACAAGTCGAGGGTAGCCATCGCGGCCAAACTCATTGCCAATCTGTTGATAACAGCCGGCATCACACGCATCATCACCATTGATCTTCATGCCGATCAGATTCAGGGATTTTTTGATGTGCCTGTGGATCACCTTTATGCATCCAACATTTTTGTTCCATATATCCAAAGCCTTAAGCTGCCAAACCTCACCATGGCCTCGCCCGATACCGGTGGCACACGCAGAGCTGCAAGCTATGCCAAGATGCTCAACACAGGTTTTGTGATTTGTCACAAACAGCGGGCTAAACCCAATGTGGTGGAAGATATGGCACTCATCGGAGATGTGACAGGCCGCGATGTAATCCTCATGGACGACATCATTGACACGGCAGGCTCGATCACCAAGGCTGGCGAACTGATTATGGAAAACGGTGCTGCAAGCGTGAGAGCCTTTTGTACGCATCCGGTGTTTTCGGGCAAAGCCTATGAACGCCTCGCTGCCTCACCTTTTACCGAAATTATTGTCACTGATACCATTCCGCTCAGGCAGGAATGCAAGAAAGTTAAAGTATTGTCAACAGCCGATCTGTTTGCCGAAGTGATCCGCCGTGTGGAGAACTACGAATCAATCAGCTCGTTGTTTCAAATTCCAAGTACTAAATAATTAATCTATTTAACATGAAAACAGTATCTATGAGCGGTTCTCTGAGGGAGAACGTAGGGAAAAGAGATGCTAAAGGCCTGCGCTATGCAGGAAAGGTTCCATGCGTTTTGTATGGCGGCGAAAAACAAGTTCATTTCGAAATGAACCTCGACGACTTCAAACCGGTGATCTTTACCCCAGAAGCATTCGTTATTGAAATAAACATCTCAGGCAAGGTGTACAAAACCCTGCTGAAAGACGTTCAGTATCATCCGGTTGGCGATCAGGTGATCCATGCCGACTTTTATGAAGTGAAAGAAGACAAACCTGTTGTGGTTTCGTTGCCGGTGAAACTGAAAGGCTCATCACCCGGTGTGATCCGTGGTGGTAAACTCAAACTGAAACTCACCCGCCTCGATGTGAAAGGCCTTGTGGCTGATCTTCCTGAATTTATCGAAATCAGCATCGCAAAACTGAATGTCGGACAATCAATCAAGGTGAAAAACCTTGAGTTTGAAAAGATTAAAGTGCTCAACAACAGCAATTCGGTGATTGTTGAAGTTACATCTGCACGCGGTGTTGTGCTTGCTGCAGAAGAAGAATAGACATTTCTGAATTTTGAAAAGGCATAAAACATCAGTTTTATGCCTTTTTTTTCAACATAGCTAAATTAGGATTTATCAGCCATGAAATACCTGATTGCCTGCCTTGGAAATATCGGTGCAGAATATGCCAACACCCGCCACAATATTGGGTTTCAGGTGGGCGATGCCCTGTGTGCCGATCTTTCGGGAAAATTTGAAACCGGCAGGCTGGCACAAACCGCCGTGGTGAAATACAAAAGCCGCGTCTTAGTGGTGATCAAACCAACCACCTATATGAACCTCAGCGGAAAAGCCGTGCAATACTGGCTGCGGCAGGAAAATATCCCGCAGGAAAACCTGCTCGTGGTGGTGGACGATCTGGCGCTGCCCCTTGCCACCCTGCGCATGAAAACCAAAGGCAGCGATGCCGGCCACAACGGCCTCGAAAATATTATCCAAACCCTTGGAAACAACCAGTTTGCCAGATTACGCTTCGGCATCGGCAACGACTTCCCGCGTGGAAAACAGGTTGATTTCGTGTTGGGCGAATGGAGCAAACAAGAACTTCTGGCCCTCGAACCAAAAATCCCGGCAGCCGTTGAAATGGTCAAAAGCTTTGTGGCCATCGGTGCTGAACGCACGATGAATTTCTACAATAACAAATAGTTGATGGGTGATGTGTGATGGGTGATGGGTGATGGGTGATGGGTTG
>ERZ1645187.316-NODE-316-length-46731-cov-9.421373_pt1 | contig 46731 bp, 42 predicted proteins | sample MGYA00575352_ERZ1645187 | MGnify/ENA primary metagenome ERZ1645187 (study PRJEB40837, sample SAMN11349314) | freshwater sediment metagenome | isolation source: river sediment | host: Sediment | place: India: Wazaribad , New Delhi | collected 2017-02-21 ... | reverse complement strand
CTCTTAATCAGTGGGTCGTGGGTTCGAGCCCCTCCGCCTCTACCATCTATAAAGCGCAGGAAAACCCGAAAATCTGGCGAGATCGCCGGTTTTCGGGTTCTTCGTTTGCCGGTCCTGCCAACCGGCCCCCGCAGGAAGGTTTCGGCAGCCGGTTTATTCCTTCGCGCGCTTTTTGCTCAAGAACTCGACGACGTCGGCATGGTTCTTGGCCTTCGCCGCCGCCAGCGCGGTGAGGCCGCGGTCGGTCTTCGCCGTCGCGTCCGCGCCCCGCTCCACCAATATTTTCACGACGTCCAAGTGCCCTTTGACGGCCGCGCCCATCAGGGCCGTGGCGCCCTTCGGGGTCTTGGCGTCGATGTCCGCCTCCCGGTCCAGCAGCAACCGGACGAGTTCCGCGCGGCCTTGGCTCGCGGCTTCCATGAGGACCGTCGTGCCGTTGGGCGCCCGGACGTTCGCGTCCGCCCCCCGGTCGAGCAGCGCCGTCGCGAGGTCGAGTCGATTTTCACGGACCGCCAACGCCAACGGAACGTCGCCGGCGGCGTTCGGGAGATTCGGGTCCGCCCCCCGCTCCAACAAGAACCGGACGGCGGTCAAGCGGTTGTTCTCGACGGCCAGCATCAGGGCGGACATCCCGGCGGGATCCTGGGCGTTCACGTCCGCGTGCTTGTCCGCCAGCAAACGCACGATATCCAGCTTGCCGTAGAAGGCGGCCCCCATCAACGCGGTGAGCCCGTCGTCGTTGGCCGCATCGACGTCGGCTCCGTTTTCCACCAGCCACTTGGCCGGATACAGATGGCCGTTGACGGCGGCGGCCATCAGCGGGGTCAAGCCATGCTCGTCGCGGGCATCCACGTCGGCGCCCCGCCGCACGAGGCGGAACACCGCGTCGAGGTCGTCGTCCGCCGCCGCCGCATGCAATTTGCCCCATTGGGCGACCGGTTCCGGTTGGGGCGGATGGACGCAGCCGGCGCACAGGACTGTCAGCAGCAGCATCCCCGCAAAACAACGTTGACCGATCCTCATGTGCTGCGCATCCTTCCTGCTTCGACTCGGGAGCCGGCAACGACTGGGGCCGGATTCCCATGCAAACCGAGCGACATCATAAGTCCGCTCTTGCCCGGCGTCAACCGCACCGAATCGGACCGCTCGGAGAGCGGTCCCTACCACAGCCGAAAACCATGATCGAAAGGTAGGGACGCCTCTCCGAGGCGTCCGCGCGAATATGCTCATCAAGGCCGTTCCACCTGCACTTGGTAGAACCAGCCGATGGGCGGATCGTTCGTGTCTTGCAGGCTGTCGGCCCCGCCCGCGCCCAAGCGCGGACCCGCGCCCGGCACGGGATTCCACACGCCTTCGACCAGATTGCTGGACGCGATCAGGGTATAGGTGCGGTTGGACGAAGACGTGAAGTCCGCCGTCGCCAGCGGCACGTCCGGAACCCAGTGGATGCGGAACACGTCGTTCGAATCGGTCGGGTCCGTGTCCGCGATGAATTCCTGCCAGGTGAGGACGCCATCGACGTCGTCATCGTCCAAGGCCAGCGCGTCGTAGTTGGTGTCGCCGGGATAATAGGCGTCGAGCCAGTACTGGGGCACGTCGTGGATGGCGAGGGATTCGGCGAAAGCCACGTCGACCGTGCCGTTGGCGGCGGCCGGTCCCCACGTCACGATCATGGCCGATCCGTTGGTGACGGCGACCGGCGTGCCGTCGGCCGCCACGGTTTCGATGTGGTAGAACGCGTCGGCCAGAATCTGGAAATCCTGCCCGTTTCCGGAAACCACGGACACGGCGCCGCTCGGGGAAATCGATCCGTGCGGACCGGCCAGCGCCACCACCCAGAACGAGGTGCGCGTTTCGGCCACGGCGACGTCCGAATAGTCGCTGAGACCGGTGTCGTTCGTGGCGCGCACCCGGTAGTAGTACGTGGCGTTTTCCGCCAAGCCGGTCACGACCTGCGAAAGCCCCGCGCAAGACAGGTCCTGGTAGCCCGCCACGAAGGCCCCCGGCAGCCCGCCTTCCATGGCGTGATCGCCGATGTTCGTAAAGTCGTCGCGGGCCAGCACGGTCCATTCGCCGGAACACGTGCTCCAGTCGGAATTGCCGGAGCGGATGGACGCCAGCCGGACCAACGTGTGGTTGTAGGTGGCGTCCACCGTCCCCGCCACGTCCCAGCCCGTGCCGGGATCGGCGCCTTCCTCCCCCACGGCGTCGATGACGTTGGTGAAAGTGCCCGAAACGCGCGCCAGCCCCACGGCGTCGTCGCCCGTGAAACCCAGCGGCCCGTTGGCCGGCGCCACCAGGTCCGTCGCGGCCAGGATCGCCTCGTTGGTGGCGCCGGGCGCCGACACGACGTAGACGGCGCCGTGGGCCAGCGTGCCGCTCAGCGCCAGCGTCCGTTCGGACCAGGAGCCGCCGTTTTCGATCATGCACACGCGATAGGCGGACAAATCCACGTCCGCGCCCGTGCCGTTGTAGATCTCCACGTAGCGGTTGGACCCCGAACCCTCCGCGTATTCGGAAAGGAACAGGTCGTCCGCGAAGGTGTCGGGCGTGAAATCGGCGTTGGTGGCCACGTCCAGCAGGTAGCCGGTGGCCTCGGCGGAAGCTTGCCAGTTGGCCGTGAACGAGGTCGCGGCCTCGTCCGTCGCGGGCGCGATCGCCGGGGCGTCGAGCACGCTCATCAATTCGAGCGACGTGTCGTCGAACCGCAGCGAACCGTCGTAGCTGACGCCTTCGGCCTGCACGACCGCGCGCACCCAGGTCGCGTTCGACGGCGCCACGGCTTCGACCGAATAGTTCCGCCAGGTCTGGTCGACCACGCTCAATTCGTTGGTGGCCGCCAGCAGGAGGGTTTCGCCGCCGCTTGCGCCGGCATAGAATTCGATCTTCATGCCGCGGCTGGAGGAATCCCAAGGCCCGTAGGGATTGCCGTCGTCGGCCCAGAACCAGGCCGCGAACCGATAGCGCTCGCCGGGCAGGGCCGGCAGTTCCTGCCAGCAGCCGCCGGCATCGCCCGCCGCCGCCCACGTGCCGCGCAGCGCCTGCAACCACGTGCCGTCGTGGCTGTCCCAGTTGATGCGGATGATGCTGCCCCAGGCGGCGCCGTGGACGTCCGGATCGTTCGTCGCCCAGTAGGCGGCCACGCCGCTGCTGGCGCCCGCATCCTCGAAACTGGGGTTGTGCAGCAGGTTCACGCCGGCATCCACGCCGAACTCCGCGCCGATCGCCCGCGCGCAGTCGGCCGTCAGCGTCAGCGGATTGTCCAGTTGCTGCGCCGCGGGCACGTCGCCCGCCCAGCTCGTGAAATGGTAGTTGGAACTGGCCGTCGCCGTCAGCGTCAGCGTCGCGCCCAGCGGATGCCAGCCGTTGGTCAAGCCGACGACGTGCCCGTGATCCGGCGTCGCGCATTCCACGTTCACGTTGGTGGCCCACTGCCACGCCAGCGCGCTGTCCGCCGTCAGGGCGAACGCCGGCACGGCGCTGGTCGCGCCGGACGAAGGCACGCTGCCGGTGCCCGCCCACCCCGTGCAGACCAGCTGCGTGCCGGCCTGCGCCACCGTGGCGCTGGCCGCGCACGCCAGCGTCGTCCCGTACGGATACGACTGCGTGCCCGGCGCCGGATCGCACCAGGCATGCGCCGACGTCACGTCCAGATTCCGCGTGCCCAGGTCTTCATCGTCGTCCACGATCGTCAGCGTCGCGTTGCTGAGCGCGCCGAGCGACGCCGCGGACGACGGGTTCGCGAGCGACAGCAGCACCGTTTCGTTCGTCTCGTGCAGCAGGTCGTCCACGATCGCGATCTGGACGTTCTGGGAAGCCACGCCCACGGCGAACTGCACGTCGTACGCGCCGGCCGCGAAATCGGCGCCGGCCGTAGCCGTGCCGGCCGCGGCCAGCAGTTCGACCGAGGCCGCACCTTGAGCGTCGTCGCGCACCACGGCGATCAAAGCCTGCCCGTCGCCCTCGCCGGCTTGGTACGTCGCCGCGCCCAGCGAGATCGTGCAGGGATACAGCGAGTTCGTTTCCCACAGCCAAGTCAGCTGCGCGTCGTTGGTCACCGCGACCGCGAAGGCGTTGGACGTTCCCGCCGCCGGCTCCAGACCGGCCAAGGTCCAACCCGTGCAAACGTATTGCGCCGGGCCGTCCGACACCGGACTGGGCACGGAATTGGTCAGAACGGCGCCGCTGTCGATGGCGTGCGCCCCGCGCGCGGGCACCGGTTCGCCGTGTTCGGACGCCACGGTGAACACGTGCTGGTCGGGACCGGCCAGCGACAGATCGTCGAATTGCAGCGCGCCGTTGGCCCCGATGGTGTCGGCATAGACGACCACGCGCACCCAGGCCGCGTTCGAAGGCGCCGTGCCGGCCACTTCCTTGTACGCCCATGTTTCGCCCACGTCGTAGAACGCGTTGGTCAAGCCCAGCAGGATGTTGGTGCCGCCGTCGAAGAATTCCAGCTTGATGCTCTGCGCGCCGGCCCACCACGTGGCGTCGGCCCAGAACCACGCCCCGAAGGTGTAGTCGCGTCCGGGCATCGCCGGCACTTCCTGCCAGAACCCGCCGTAGTCTAGGCTGTTCGACCACGTGCCGCAGATCGCCCCGTGCCAGGACCCTTCCGCCGGCCGCCAAGCCACGCGCGCGGCCGAACCCCAGCGCTCGCCGTGCTCGTCGGGCACGCCCGCTTCCCAATAGGCCGCCCCGTTGCCGTTCGTGCCCGCGGCATCCTCGAAGCCCGGATTGTTCAGCAGATTGCCGCTCGAAACGGAAATGAACCGGCCGGTGACGGCCTTGGCCCGGTCGAGCGCGAGCGCCAGCGGATTCTCCAGTACCTGTCCCGCGGCAACGTCCCCGGTCCAGCCGGCGAACACGTAGCCGTCGTCCGGCGCCGCCGTCAGGGACACTTCGGCCGCCAGCTCCTGCCAGCCGGACGTCGCGCCGGTGACGGACCCGCCGGCTTCCGCCGCCACGTCCAGCCACACGTTCGTGTCCCACCGCCATGCGATCGCGGAATCGTTCGTCAGGGCGAATGCCGGAACCGAAACGCCGCCGCCGGACGCCGGCACGCAGCCCGTGCCGGTCCACCCTGCGCACACGTACTGGGTCGAGCCCATGGACACGGAACCGGTCGCCGCGCACGATACCAGCGTGCCGTGGACGTAGACGTTCGTGCCGACTTCCGGCGCGCAGGAACCATGCGCCGATTCCACCGTCAGCGTGCGGTCGGGCATCGGTTCGTCGTTGTCCAGGATCGTGAAAACGGCGTTGCTTTGCGCGCCCAACACGCCGGAACCGCCGGGATCGGAAAGCCACAGCGCCAGCGTTTCGTCGGCTTCGTCGAGGGCGTCGTCCAGCAACACCAGCTCGACCGCGGCCGTCGACGTGCCGGCGGGGAAATCCACGACGGTGGACAGCGCCACGTAGTCCGACCCGGCGGTCGCGGTGCCGTCGACGGCCGTGACGCGCACCGAGGCCGCCGCGTTGGTCGTATCCCGCTGCAAGGCGATCCAGACGCCGCCCGTCCCCTCGTCCGCGGCGTTGCTCGCCGCGACGAATTCGATCGCGCTGGGCACCAGCGAATTGGTTTCCCACAGCCACGTCAGTTGCGCCGCGTTGGTGACCGTTGCCGCAAACAGGTTGGTCGTGCCGCTGGCGGGCTCGTTGCCGGCCAGCGTCCAGCCCGTGCACACGTATTCCAGCAGCCCGTTGGAAACCGACGCTTCCACGGAGTTGGTCAGGACCGTGCCGGACGTCACGAGATGGTAGCCCGCGGCGGGAGCGGGCGTCCCGTGCGCGGAGACCACCGTGAACACGTGCCGGTCGGGACCTTCCAGCGAGCATTCGTCGAATTGCAGCGCGCCGTTCGCGCCCACGCCGTCGGCGTAGATCGTCGCGCGCACCCAGGTCGCGTTCGCCGGCGCCGTGGCGGTCAGCGATTTCTGCGCCCAGGACTCCCCGACGTCGGCCGTCGAATTGGTCACGGCCAGCAGAACGTTCGATCCGCCGTTCAACCCATCGAGAAATTCCAGCTTGATGCCCTCCGCCGTGGCCGACCACGTGTTGTCGGCCCAGCACCAGACGGCAAAGACGTATTCCTGCCCCGGCAGGGCTTCGACTTCCTGCCGGAAACCGCCGCTCGTGCCGCCGGAAGGCGACCACGTGCCGCGAACGGCCCCGTGCCACGAACCTTCCGTCGGCCGCCAGGCCACGCGCGCGGCCGTGCCCCACCGCGCGCCGTGGGCATCGGGATAATCCGCTTCCCAATACTGCGCCGCTTCGGAGTTGGTTCCGGCCTGGGTTTCGAAGCCGGCGTTGTTCAGCAGATTGGCGTCGATCGTAAAAACGGCCGCCGCGATGGAACTCGGATCCCGGCCCGTCCCATAGGCCCGCGCGCGGATTTCCGTGGTGGCCGCCACGGGAATCGCCGCGGCGTACAGCGCCGACGACTCGTCGGGATCCGTTCCGTCCAGCGTGTAGCGGATTTCCGCCCCGGGCGTCGCGCAGGCGATTTCCACCAGCACCAATCCGGAGTAGGTGCCCGCGGCCGGCGAAAACTGCGGCGTCGCCGCCAGATTGTTGCTCAGGACCAGCGTCTGCGCGGAGCCGGCGGGGATCTTGACCAACGCCGCATAGCCGAACTGGTTGGTGGCCTGCGCCCAGCCGGACGTCGGCGCCGCCCGCAAAGCGGCCTCGTCGGCGGCCTGGGCCAGTTCCGTTCCGTTCAGGCTCGCGCCGTTGTTGGTCGCGCAGCGCACATAGGCGTAGAAATATTCCAGATCCGGATCGAAATCGCCTGCCGGCGCGGAGAAATCGGCCTGGATCGTTTCGCCGGCGTCCGCCAGCGCGATCGTCTGCCGGTAGTAGGCGCCGGTTTCGTAGCCGTAGGTCTCCCCGTCGTCGTCGTAGTACGTGAACGACGTCGCGTTCGTGGACGGCAGCATCAGCAGGTCGAGGTTGGTGACGGGCACTTCGCCGACGTAGTTCTGGACCGGCTGCAGCGGGATGATCGCCCCGTCGCGCGCGAACAGCGGCAAATCCTCCCAGGTGGAGCTGTTCACCGCATAGGCGATGGTCTGGCCGCCGGCGTATTCCGTGCCCTTGAAGAAATCGCGCCACGTGCCGGCCGGCAGGTAGACGCTCTTCTGCGTTTGGCTCGCCGCGACGACCGGCGCCGCCAGCAGGGAATCGCCGAACATCCAGGCGTCCTTGACGTTGGCCGTATGGACGTCGTCCGGGAACGCCATCGCCAGCGTGCGCACGATCCCCACGCCCGTTTCATGCAGCCGGCGGTCGTAGGAATAAACGTAGGGAATCAGGCGGTAGCGCAGCCGGATGGCGGCCGTGGCCACCGCTTCGGCCTGGGTGCCGTAGACCCAGGGCTGCCGCTGCTGGTCCTGCTGGCCGTGCACGCGGAAGATCGGCACCACCGCCCCGAACTGCATCCAGCGCGCGTAGCATTCGGACGTGGTCTGGTCCGCATTGTTGAACCCGCCGATGTCCATGCCCCACCGCGCCGCGCCCACGCCGATCGCCGACAGCATGCGCTCGCGCTGGTTCGCCATGGACGTGAACCCGCCGTCGATGTCGCCGGACCACATCGCGTAGGCGTAGCGCTGCGAACCCGGCCAGAAATTGCGGTTGATGGACCACACCCGCCGGTCCGTATGGCCGCGCTGGCCCTCGTAGAGCGCCCGCTGCATGTTCAGGAACTGCCAGTTGCCGAACAGCATGCTGCCGCCGCCCGCCTGGTCGGCCTCGTCGTTCCACCAGGCGACCATCCCCGTGTCGAACGCATTGGTGATGTGGTTGAAATACCACGTCCGGCACGCCGCATTGGAGAAGTTCACGTCCTTGACCGGCTGCCCCGAGAAATAGTCGCTGTATTCCGCCTGCCCCGGCCACCAGAAACCGTTCGTCGTCGCGTAGCCGCCCTGCTCGGTATACACGTGGATCCGCGGCTTCATGATGCCGCCGATCCGGATTCCTTGCGCATCCATCTGCGTCTTGAGCGCGCCGGACGGTCCGCCGGGAAACTTCGTCGTGTCCCAGATCCATTCGCCGTAGTGGTCCGCGCCCCATTGCTTCCAGTCGAAGTCCACCACGTACAGATCGATCGGAATGTCGCGCGAGCGGTAGCCGGCCACGACGTTCGTCAGTTCGCTTTGCGTGATGCCCCACTCGGTGTTGGCGAAACCCATGCCCCACTTCGGGAACATCGGCGGCAGGCCGCTGACTTCCGCCGCCGCCGACAGGATCGCCTCCGGCCCGCCGATCAGCAGGTAGGCCTCCACCTCCGTGCGCGAACAATATTCCGCCACCAGATTGGTGGCCGAGGCGTTGAACTGGATGCCGTCCGAATCCACCAGCAGCCCGAAGCCGTTCCGATTCCAGATCAGCGGCGCGCCGCAATCGCCCTGGTAGCCCGCTTCCGCCCAGCCGCCCGAGGAGCGCAACAGGCCGGCCGACGAGTCGTCCCAAACGTTGTACCCGGTGATGCCGTAGAAATCGGATCCCGCCCCGTGCGCCAGCCGGATGCCGTCGGAAAATATTCCTTCCGCCGCCGGTTCCCAGACCACCGGCGTGCCGTCCGCATCCGCCACCGCCACCCGGCAAGGCGAACGCGCGATTTCCACCCGCATCGCCGGCGTCGTCACCACGATCGGATCGGCGTTCGTATCGATCGTCGCCCCCGCGTAGGTCCAGTTCGTCGTCCCGACGATCGCCGTCCGGGCATCGCCGCTGCCCCCGGGCTTGTAGTCCATCCGCAAGACGTTGCTCGAACAAACCTGCACTTCCAGTTGATCCGATCCGCAGGCGATCTGCAATCGATTCCCGGACACGGCCACCGACGTGATCGTTCCCAGCGCCCCCTTTGCGACCGGAACCGAAGCCCCCATCGCAACGACCAGCCACAGGACCAGCCTCCAGTGCATCGTCCCGGTGCGGCGGAAGATCGGATCGAACAAGGGCCATTTCATTTCAGCAGTTCCTTGGAGGGAATATCGCAACCTAATGTGATTTTCATAATAGCTTCCGGACCCTTTCAAGTCAAGCGTTTAACATAATGGGTTTAGGGGCATCCGATTAGGGGCCGGGGCATGTCCCGGCATACCGGAAAATACACATTTCCAATGGGCGCGCGGGCGGTGTATCTTCGCGGCATGAAATGGGTTCCTGCATCTTTTTCCTTCGTCTTCCGCTTCGCCCGTGCAGTGGTTTTCGCGGCCGCGCTGGGTTCCTGCCGGTCGTCCCTCCCTCCGGAGGTTCTCTTGCCGCCCTTGGAGCCGCTATGTGTCCGGGCCCGCGTTCCGGGAACGGTCGAGGAACTGCGTGCGGCTTCCGGCAGCCGGGTGCAGGCCGGCGAATGGGTCGCCACCCTCGCCCTGCCAACCCCCCTGCCCGATCCCGCCCGGCTGCGCCAAGCCCTGCAAGAGCGCGAACGCGTCTTGGGCACCGCCCGCACGGATTATCTGGAGATCAAGCAGCGCACCGAAACGGGCCGCAGCGGAACCGCCCAGTTGGCGGCCGCTCGCCAGGCCTTCGAGACCGCCGAAGTCGACCGCAATCAAGCGTTGACCGATCTGGAAACCGCCCAGCAAACCCGCGAGCAACTCCGCCATTACGCCCCCTGCGCCGGCCGCGTCGTCGGCCCGGCGGCAGCCGTCGGCGACGTCGTCCGCCCCGGCACCCCCCTCCTCTATATCCAGCCCGATCCGTAGCGGATCGATTCCGGAACGGCCGAATACCGGTCGGCCTCGAATTTTGGATGGCCCCGTTTACCGCGCTCAGCGTATATTCGCAATGAGGCCGGAAAGGAGTGAAGATCATGCCGAACGTTGCCCGCACGCTGCTGCTGCTTCTCGTGACCGGCGTCTGGACCGCTCCCGCCGCCGAACCGTGGCCCGCCGAAGCCCATGCCGCCGCCGTCCGGCTGACGGACATCGATCCCGGCCTGAATGCCTTCAATTGGAGCGGCGCGTTCTGGAATTCCCAGACCCGGACGCTTTGGCTCGCCTGCAACAATCCCGGCTCGTTCTGGGCGCTCTCGGAGAACGGCGCGGACAGCTTCCAAGTGGCCACGAATGCCGCAGGCACGCCCGCCAAATGGACTCCCGGCGGCGATCTCGAAGCCATTTGCCAGGCCGATCTCGATGCCGCCGCCGTTTTCGCGATGGACGAAAACGGATATATCCGCGAATACGACGTCTCGCAATTCGGCGTGGTCCAGCCCCTTCATGTCTGGGACGTCCGGCCCGTCTGCACGAATACGGTCAACGTCGGCGGGGAAGGCCTCGTTTTCGTTCCCGACGAGCATCTGCGCCGACAGGGGTTCTGCGACTCGACCGGCGCGCCCTATGCCAGCACCAACGGCATGGGCGGCCTGATGTTCGTCGGCTACCAGCAGGATGGCTTCGTCTATGCCTTCGATTTGAACCGCGCCTTCAACACGTACGGCTTCGTCGGCCGCTATAAAACCGGACGCACCGAAACCGCCGATCTGGAATTCGACCGCGCCAGCGGCAAGCTTTACGTCTGGCACAACACGGGCAGCAACTATCTGGAAGTGGTCGAATTGCGTTCCGTCGCCGACGGCGCCGACCGCCGCCTGCGGCCATTGGCCGAATACGTCGGCCCTCGCATCGGGAACCTGGAAGGTTTCGCCCTCGTTCCTTCCGCCGCCACCGACGACGCCGGCGGGTGCATTCTGACCGACGACGACAACGTCGGCGGCGAAGCCGTCCTGTGGTATCGCGAGTTCCAGCCGTCCGACGACGTCGACGCGGACGGCCTGTCCGACGGCGCGGAACTTTGGCATTTCGGTTCCGTCACGCAGACGGTCGGCGCCGCGGATGCGGACGGCGACCGGATGTCCAACGCCGACGAAATCGCCGCCGGGACCGATCCGACCAATGCGACCTCGGCCCTGATTCAATACGTCCCCGAGGACGGCACCGAATCGCTGGTCCTGAACTGGCAAAGCGCGACCGGCCGGAGCTATGCGATCCAATCGACCGCCGATCTCGCCCTCGGCTTCACCAACATCGTCCAGACGAATATTCCGGCCGACGTCCCGCGCAACGCGGCCACCGTCGACGTGTCCGATCTGCTCGGCTTCACGTTCTACCGCGTCGCCACTGAAACCCCTTGATGCCCCGAATCCAAAAGCCCGTCCCTATTTGGGCGGCTTGATGATGGGCTGGCCTTCTTCGTCGATGCCATAGACGGGAAATCCCGTCTGGTCGTAGCCGATGATGTGTTCTTGGCCGGGAGGTTCGTCGATCTGGTACTTTTCCTCTTCGGAAACGTAGGCGGGCCCCTGCCCGCAGCCCACGGCCCAGGCGGCGATTCCGGCCATGACCCCCGCAAATAGGCTTCTTGCCCCGTTGCTTCTCATCGGCAGCTCTTCCCGTAGACGGTTATCTCCTTGCATTACGTCCTCTCCCGGCGCTTCTGGCAAGCGGGATCTTCGACCGCCCTTTCCTGCTTTTCAATCCGCGCGCCAAGCGGTAGAACCATGCTCCGTCAACCAGGAGAACCCCGTGGATCCGAACCAACACATCGAAACCCGCTGCGTGCAGGCCGGCTGGCAGCCGAAAAACGGCGATCCGCGCGTGCTGCCCATCTTCCAGAGCACCACGTTCAAGTACGATTCCGCCGATTACCTCGGCAAGCTGTTCGACCTCGAAGTGCCCGGCCACTTCTACACGCGCCTGAGCAACCCGACCCTCGAATGCGTCGAGAACAAGATCGCCGCCCTCGAAGGCGGCGTCGGCGCGCTGCTGACCTCTTCCGGCCAGGCCACCTCCCTCTTCGCCATCCTCAATCTCTGCAAGGCCGGCGACCACGTCGTCAGCACCGTCGCCATCTACGGCGGCACGTTCAACCTCTTCGCCGTCACCCTCCGCCGCATGGGCATCGAGGTGACTTTCGTGAACCAGAACGACGCCCCGGCCAAGATCGCGGCCGCCTTCCGGCCCGCGACCAAGGCGTTCTTCGCCGAAACCGTCACCAATCCGTCCCTCGAAATCGCCGATCTCGAAAAACTCGCGAAGATCGCCCACGACCGCGGCGTGCCGTTCATCGTGGACAACACCTTCCCGACGCCGATCAACTGCCGGCCCATCGAATGGGGCGCGGACGTCGTCACCCACTCCACCACCAAGTACATGGACGGCCACGCGCAGACCACCGGCGGCGTCATCGTGGACAGCGGCCAGTTCGACTGGACCAACGGCAAGTTCCCCGAATTCTGCGAGCCCGATCCGACCTACCACGGCGTGGTCTACGTCGAGAAATTCGGCCCCGCCGCCTATATCGTGAAGGCCCGCGTCCAGCTCCAGCGCGACATCGGCGCGCAGCAGAATCCGTTTGCCGCCTATATCGTCAACCTCGGCCTCGAAACCCTGCATCTGCGCATCCCGCGGCATTGCAGCAACGCCCTCGCCGTCGCGAAGCATCTGGAAAAGCATCCGCGCATCGCCTGGATCAACTACCCCGGCCTGGAAAGCAACCCCTACCACGCCCTGGCGCAAAAGTACCTGCCCAACGGCACCTGCGGCGTCGTTTCCTTCGGCATCCAAGGCGGGCGCGAGGCCGCCACCCGGTTCATGGACGGCCTCCGGCTCGCGGCCATCGTCACGCACGTCGCCGACGCGCGCACTTGCGTCCTGCATCCCGCCAGCACCACCCACCGCCAGCTCTCCGACGAACAGCTCCGCGCCGCCGGCATCTCCGCCGACCTCGTCCGCCTCTCCGTCGGCATCGAACACGTCGACGACGTCCTCGCCGACGTCGACCAGGCCCTCGCCGCGCTCTAGCCTTTCGGCGCGGCCGGACACGTGCTAGATTTTTCCACGCTATGGAAAAAACATTTCCACAGTGTGGAAAACATGCGGCGCGCGGCGATTGGCTCCCTCTGCTGCGCGCGACGGGCGCCGATTTGGCCGCGCTCTACGCCCGCGCCGACGCCGTCCGCCGGGAGCATTGCGGCAACGCCGTGCCCATCCGCGCCATCGTCGAATTTTCCAACGTCTGCGCCAACGACTGCCTCTACTGCGGCATCCGCGCATCGAATCCCGTGCCGACGCGCTACCGGATGCCGCCCGACGACGTCGTCTCCGCCGCCCGGCAAATCGCGGCTCAAGGAACGGCCGGGACCATCGTCCTGCAAGGCGGCGAAACCCCGGGCGACGGCGACGAAATCGCGGCCCTCCTGCGCCGCATCAAGGCCGAAGTGCCCGGCCTCGCCATCACGCTGTCCGTCGGCAACCGCCCGCGCGACGTCTACGCCCGCTGGAAAGACGCCGGCATGGACCGCTATCTCCTCCGCTTCGAGACCTCCGACGCCGCTCTCTTCGCCCGCCTCCATCCCGCCTGCACGCTGGCCGAACGCCTCCAATGCCTGCGCGACCTGCGGGACCTCGGCGTCCAGACCGGCGGCGGCTTCATGATCGGCCTGCCCGGCGAAACCGTCGAAACCCTGGCCGACAACGTCCTCCTCTGCCGCGAATACGATTTCGACATGATCGGCATCGGCCCCTACGTCCCCAACCCCGACACCCCGCTGGGCGACCAGCCCAACGCCTACGCCGGCGATCCCGACATGTTCTTCCGCGCCATCGCCGTCCTGCGCCTCGCCAATCCCGATGCGCACATCCCCGCCACCACCGCGTTCGACGCCGTCTTTCCCGACGGCCGCGACCTGGCCCTGCAGCGCGGCGCCAACGTCTTCATGCCCAACGCCACCCCCGGCCCCCTGCGCAAGAATTACCAACTCTATCCCGGCAAACCGTGCATCGACGAAGATGCCGCCGATTGCTCCCGCTGCGTCCAGGCCCGCCTCCGAGCCCTCGGCCGTCCCGTCGCCCAGGGCCCCTCCCATTCCCTGAAGCGCCCCTCAACAGGTTCAATTACTTGATGATTGAATATTGAACATTGGATATTGAACATTGGATATTGAGATCCATGGTTTCCCCCCTTCTGACCTCCGACCTCTGATCCCCCCCATGCCCGAACTCCCCGAAGTCGAAACCGTCGTCCGCGAACTGCGTTCCGTCGGTCTGATCGGCCGACGCATCGTCCAAGCGCGCGTGTTCTGGCCCAAGACCGTCGCCGCGCCCGACGCCCGGCGCTTCGCGCGCGAAATCCGCGGGCGGGAAATCCGAGACCTATCCCGCCGCGGCAAATTCATCGTGGCCGAACTGTCCGGCGACCGCACCTTGCTCGTCCACCTGCGCATGAGCGGACATCTGGACGTCCAGCCCCCGAAAACCCGTCCGCGCCTCCACGACCGCGTCGTCTGGACGCTCGACGACGGCCGGCAAGTGCATTTCGAAGACGTGCGCAAGTTCGGCCGCGTTTGGCTGGTGCGCGATCCCGCGGTTGTTCTGCGCAATCTGGGTCCCGAACCGCTGGCGATCTCCCAAGCGCAATTCGCCGCCGGCCTCGCGGCCCGCGCACGCCAACTCAAACCGCTGCTGCTCGACCAGTCGTTCCTCGCCGGCGTCGGCAACATCTATTCCGACGAAGCCCTTTGGGCCGCGCGCCTGCATCCGCGGCACCGTTCGGACGCGCTGACGGGCGCGCAGGCCGCGGAACTGCTGCAAGCGCTCCGCTCCGTCCTGCGCAAGGGCATCCGCAACCTCGGCACCACGTTCGGAGCGGGCAAAACCCATTTCGTCTTGCCGCGCGGCGAGCGCGGCCGCAACCAGGAACAACTCAACGCCTACGGCCAGACCGGCGCGCCCTGCCCCCGCTGCGGCACTCCCATCCGTCGCATTCTCGTCGGCCAGCGCTCGACCCACCTCTGCCCGACCTGCCAGCGCGCCCCGAAGCTCTGATGAAAGCCGGTTTCCGGCCGTTTTGACCGCAAATCGACACAAATGGGCCCCTGGCGGCCACCAAAACCGTCCACGACCTTTCGCCGACAGTTGAATCCGTTCATGTCGAGCGTCAGTCGAGACATCTCGGCTTCTCCGCCGGCCATCGCCAATGTATAAGCCCAGATCCCTCGACCCGCCTTCGCGCAAGGCTTCCACCTTCGCTGAAGCTCCGGCGGACAAGCCGGCGGGCAAATAATCTCGGGATGACTGCCCTTCGAGGCGTCAAAACGGCCATTTTCAGTCGATTTTGGCCCGATTTTCGGCCTTCCAGCCCCCAAAACCGGGGATTTTTCACCACGAATGGCACGAATGGACACGGATGGGTCCACTCGATCGGATTTCTCCCTATTTCGCGATTTTCGCGAATTTCGTAGTTTTTCCCGTTCCCATGCCGTTTTTGACCATTCAAGCCCGTTGCACCTCGTTTTTCGCCGCTTCGCGCCTCTGCGCGCCGATTTTCGGTCCCCAAAAGCCCATTTTTGTTCTCCAGCGAACAAAATCGCTCTTTACGGTCCGTTTTTGGCGAAATTTGCCGCCCGCGAGGCCTGGCCCGCGAAGGAGGCTTTATGCAGAAGCCAACAACCGGCATAAAGCCTACTTCGCGCCTGCCGCCGATGTTCCGGCGAACTCCCTATTCCCCAAACCCGCATCCCGTTGCGCCATTGACCCGCGCCCATTTTTCCGCTATTCTTTTGCCAGTCAGCAGAAAACACCCCGCCACGTAAAGCCAACCTCGGGTCGGCCCAATAAAACTGTTCGATGAAAAGAGATACTCAATGAATATTCCTAATTTCCCGACCGACAGCCTTTACAAATTCGCAGCCATATCAGGAGTATTCCTTGTTTTCTCCATGGCAGCCCTTCTTGAATTCCGAATCGACAGGCAAGCCCAACTGGATGCAGAAATGCGGGTGGGGATAGAAGCATTACATTCACGTACTGAATTTCATAAAAAGAATATAGAAGTGCTCCTTCCGCATAGTGATGTGCTGGGTAAGGAACTTAATGATGCAATTAAGAACTACACTGCTCTTTTTGAGGATTCTCTCTCATTAAGAGAGAAATCCGAAAAAACGGAAGCCTCGGCTGTGTCATTAAGACGAATATATTATCTCACCCCAGTTATAATGCTTATTGGAGCAGTAATGGCTGCTTGGGGATTTGTTATGTGGTACTTCAAGCTACAACGCCACCAGGACATCCTTCTAAAGAATAGCACAATGGAACAAACCTCGAAGCCAAAGGCCTGAATGTAAAATGCATAAAGGAAATCGCATCGAACAAGCAGGTCCACCTTACGCGCCGCAAGCGGCGCGACGGTGACCCATGACGTTCGCAAGGGAAGGAATAAAAAACGAATGAGAATGTTCAAGGCCTTGTTGTATTCGACGGCAGGGTGCCTGCTCGCCATTCCATTGCCCGTATTAGCCCAAACGAATGACGCATGGACCGAGTTGGGAACGATTTCGCCGGCTGCGGCCCAACCGACAACATGGGGAAGGGAAATCCATGCATTGTGTCCCTGGAACGGCAAATTGTATCTGGGCTATGGCGACTACGACAAGAACACAGGGCCGATTGTCATCACAGCCTATGATCCGACCACCCGGACATTTGCAAATGCATGGACGTCCAGGACCGAGTCCATCGAAGTGTTCCGCCCCCTGATGGGTCGCCTTTACGTTCCCGCGATCGATCCCATACGTACAAGAGACCCAGTGTTTTCGGTTTGTGATCCCGCCGGACAATGGAGCGACGGGCGTATATATATGCCGGGGGGTGAAACCATCACACACGCCTACGATATGGCCACGCTGACAGGAACTGACCTTTGGCTTGTCGGGTCGAGCGATCGCGATACTCGTGCCGTGGCGCTCCGAAGCCTCGACGGGGGTGCGACGTGGAAGAAATCGTTGGAGCTCTCCAATCAGCCCGGGGATGACAGGAACCGCTTTTATTTCGCCGAGGCCATGAACAACAAACTCTACCTTCAATGCAGTTACGAGACGAACAGCATGGTATTCGATGGCGCGAACTGGACCCAGGGCCCTCTCCTTCCTTGGTATACGCAACACACAGAAGTCTTCTTGGGCAAGATGTTGATCCTGACCCAAAAACGGCTGTTAACGTTCGATGGCGAGAAAATTCAGTTGGCATTTGATCGCGGCCGCCCGGTTCGAGCCTTCTGCGTTTCGAAAAAGGCATTATATCTTCTGGGCGAGAGTAAAATGCGCATTCACGCAACGACTGATTTCTCCACTTGGTCAATGTTCTCAACTGCGCCATCGAATACCTGCAGCATCGCCGTGCTGAATGGCAAACTCTACGCGGGCACCACCGACTCCAAATTGTACGAGTATAATCAGGTTCTCCCTGCAGAGAACCCAAATGACGGCAACGAAACAAACGTAGGCGAACAACCGGGTCCACCTTACGCGCCGCAAGCGGCGCGACGGTGACCCGTGACGTAAGTCCTATGATCTCTAAACCCGCCATGTTGCGCCTGTACGTAGACCAGATCGCGCGGTTGTTTCCGGGCGCCACGCAGGCGGAGTTGCGGTTGTTGCTAGCCACTCGCCGGGCGATCCTGAAAACCGTGCCGGCCTGCCACGAGCGCGTCAAATGGGGCGCGCTTTCCTACCAGAAGCCGGATCCGGACGCGGCGGTCAAGGGCGGCATCTGCCAGCTCTATCACTGGCGCGGCCAGGTCTTGGTGGGGTTTATCCACGGCGCGTTCCTGCCCGATCCCGCGCACCTGCTGCAAGGCGCCGCCAAGGCCAAGCGCGTTCTTCCCATCCCCTCCCCGGCTTTCCTGAAAGACCCGCGCTTTCTGGCCCTGCTCCGCGCCGCGGCGAAGTACGATCCCTGCCAGACCTGATTTCTTTCACGCAAAGACGCAAAGCGATTTCGAGATCCGCATCCCCTCTCCGCGACCTTCGCGTCTCCGCGAGAAAATCCGGTTTTCGATCCGGGATCCGTCTCTCACGGAGACGCGGAGCCACAGAGGGGCAATCATCCCCCGACGAGGTCGTCGGGGGCTCCAAAGAGGAAAATCCAACGGCTGTTTGGAGCCGGCACGACCCCGTGCCGGGGTCATTCGGCGTTGAGCCGCGATAAAACGCAGCGGGAGGGCGCGGGCTTAGGGGGCGCGGCGGATCAGCGGAGGGAGACGTAGCGGAAGGCGTCGGGGAGCGCGGCGGCGATGTCGCCGGCGCGCATGGCGGGTTGGGTGCAGCGCAGCGCGGCGTAGTCGCCGGCGTTGCCGTGGAGCCAGGCGGCCGCGCAGGCGGCGTCGAACGGCGGCAGGCCCTGGGCCAGGAGTCCGGCCAGCAGGCCGGCAAGCACGTCGCCGCAGCCGCCGCAAGCCATGCCGGGATTGCCGGTCAAATTGATCCACGTGGGTTGGCCGGTCTGCGCGATGAGGGTTCCCGCCCCTTTCAGCACCACGATGGCGCCGGTGCGTTCGGCGGCTGCGCGCGCGGCGGCCAGACGGTCGCCCTGGATGGTTGCGACGTCGGTACCCAGCAGGCGCGCCAGTTCGCCGGGGTGCGGCGTCAGGACGACGGGTTGCTTGCAGGCGCGCACGGCTTCGGGGCGGCCGGCCAGCGCGTTGAGGGCGTCGGCGTCGAGCAGCAGCGGCACGGGCGTTTCGCGCAGCAGGTAATCCACGAGCGCGGCAACTTCGGAGCCGCGGCCGAGGCCCGGTCCGGCCAGGACGGCGGTGGCGCCGTCGAGTGCAGGTTCGGCGCCGAGGCGGACGTCGGCGATGGCTTCGGGCACGCGCGCGACGAGCGCAACGGCGGCGCTGTCCACCGTGGACACGCGGACGAGCCCCGCGCCGGAGCGAACGGCGCCTTCGGCCGCAAGCACGATGGCGCCGGGATAGCGCGCGGAACCGCCCAGCAGCAGCGCGGTGCCGTAGGTGCCCTTGTTTGCGTCGCGCGGACGCGGCGGCAGCAGCCGGCGCACGTCCATCACGGAGGTCATCTGCAGGTCCGGACTGGCGTCGGGCATGTCGTCGACGTAGTCGCGGGGCAGGCCGATGGGAATCAAGGTCAGCGAACCCAAGTATTCCCGGGCGACCGGCGCGGCCATGCCGGCCTTGGGCAGGCACATGGTGACGGTGAAATCGGCGCGGACCGCGCATTCGGCCGGCACGCCGGTATCGGCGTCCAGGCCCGTTGGAACGTCGGCGGCGACGATGATGGAAAACGCACGCTTGGAATTGACGTATTCGACGGCCCGGCGGATGTCGCCGAGCGGCGCGCCGCGCGCGCCCGTGCCCAGCAGGGCGTCCACCAGGATCGGCGAAGCCAGCGTCGCTTCGTTTTGGCGCTGCCAGGCCCGTTCCCCCACCACTTCCCGCCACGGCAAATCGAGCTTGGCCAGTTCCGCGAAGAACAGCTTGGCCGTGCCGCGCAGTTTTTCCTTTGGGCAGGTCAGCCAGACGTCCGCCGGCTGGCCGAGATCGCGCAGGGCGATCGCCGCCGCGAAGGCGTCGCCGCCGTTGTTGCCGGGACCGGCCAAAAAGCGGACCGGCGCGGTGGGCCGGCCCATCTGGACGGCGATTTCGTGGATGGCGCGGGCCAAGCCCCGGCCGGCGCGTTCCATCATGCCCGTCGCCAGCGCGTTTTCCTTGGCGATCGCCCGGGTCTCGGCCTTGCGCAGCGATTCCGAGGCGATGAATTTCATGCGAGCAGGTCTTTCATTTCGCGCACGGCCTGTTCCATGCCGACGAGAACGGCGCGGGCCACGATGCTGTGGCCGATGTTCAGGACCTCCAGATGCGGCACGGCCTGCCGGAAGGCCGGCAAATTGTCGTAGTTGAGCCCGTGCCCGGCATTGATGCGCAAACCGAGGCGGTGGCCGTATTCCGCGGCTTCCGCCAGCCGCCGCAGTTCGTCCGCCTGCGCCGCGCCGGCCAAGTCGCAATATTTTCCCGTGTGCAGTTCGACGACGGGCGCGCCCAGCGCGACGGCGGCGTCGAGCTGCCGGACGGACGGCTCGATGAACAGGCTGACGACGATGCCCGCCGCCTTCAGCTTCGCGATGGACGGTTTCAGCGCGTCGAACTGGCCGGCGGCGTCGAGTCCGCCTTCGGTGGTGAGTTCCTGGCGGCGTTCCGGCACGAGGCAGACTTCGGCGGGTTTCACCGCGACCGCGATTTCCACGATCTCGGGGCTGTTGGCCATTTCGAGATTGAGCGGAACTTTCAGCGCCCGGCGGAATTCCCGCACGTCGGCATCCTGGATGTGGCGCCGGTCTTCGCGCAGATGGATGGTGATGCCGTCGGCCCCGGCCTTTTCGCAGAGGCGGGCGGCTTCGAGCGGCGCGGGATAGGTCGTGCCGCGCGCCTGCCGCAGCGTGGCGACATGGTCGACGTTGACGCCGAGTTTCATGGCGAGGTTTTGCCGTCCGGCTTCCGCCAGGCGGCGGATTCCGCCTTGAAGAACAGCGCCAGCGCGGTAATCAGGACGTACGCCACGACGGCGACGGCGGCGGTCTGGAGCAATTCGCTGAGAGCCAGGCTCACGGGCAGCGCCCCCCCCTTTACAGCAAGGCCTTTTCGTCGGCGCCGCCGAAGAAATGGACCTTGCCCATGTCCAGGACGACTTCGACGGCGTCGCCGATCTGCTTGCGGCAGGACGAATCGACGCGGGCCGTGAAACTCGTCTGGCCCGTGCTGGCGTAGAGATACACCTCGGAACCCATCATTTCGACGACTTCGACGGAGGCCTTCACGACGTGCGCGGGATCCGCATCGGGCCGCGCGGAGCGTTCGTCGACGTTTTCGGGGCGGATGCCCATCGCGACGGACTGGCCGTCGTAGGCGGCCATCTTCTCGGCGGTCTGGCCGGACAGCGCGACGCTGAATTTGCCCTCTTCGAAGTGCACGGCGCCGCCCTTGCGGACGATCTTGCCCTTGAAGAAATTCATGGGCGGGCTGCCGATGAAGCCGGCGACGAACTGGTTGGCGGGATGGTTGTAGATGTTGAGCGGGGTGTCCACCTGCTGGATCCAGCCGTCCTTCATGACGACGATGCGGTCGCCCATCGTCATGGCCTCGATCTGGTCGTGGGTCACGTAGATCATCGTGCTCTTGAGGCTGTTGTGCAGCTTGCTGATTTCGGCGCGCATCTGCACGCGCATCTTCGCGTCGAGATTGGACAGCGGCTCGTCGAACAGAAACGCCTTGGGCTTGCGGACGATGGCGCGGCCGACGGCCACGCGCTGGCGCTGTCCGCCGGAAAGCGCCTTGGGCTTGCGCTCGAGATAGTCCACGATGCCGAGGATTTCGGCGGCTTCCATCACGCGCTTGTGGATCTCGGCCTTGGGATACTTGCGGAGCTTCAGGCCGAACGCCATGTTGTTGTAGACGCTCATGTGCGGATAGAGCGCGTAGTTCTGGAACACCATCGCGATGTCGCGGTCCTTCGGCGGGATGTCGTTGACCTTCTTGCCGTCGATGTAGATGGACCCCTTGCTGATGTCTTCGAGGCCCGCCACCATGCGCAGCGTGGTGGACTTGCCGCAGCCCGAAGGCCCGACCAGCACCACGAACTCCTGGTCCTGGATTTCCAGGCAGGCGTCGTGCACCGCCGTCACGTCGCCGGGGTAGATCTTATATACGCTTTCGAGAACGACTTTCGCCATGGAACACTCCTCGCGGGGCGCCCGCAGGCCGCCCACATGGCCCTTGGTTGTAGCACTCCCCGAAACCCCCTGTCAAAACAAACCCCGCTTGAATTGCGCCCGGCCTTGGGCCATACTGCGCCGCATGACAACTTCTTCTTCCAGCGTTTCGGTCGTGATCCCGGTCTTCAACGAGGAGGCCAACGTCGCCGCCCTGGCGGACAAGCTCCACGCGGCGCTCGCCGGCATCGGCCGCGACTACGAGATCCTGCTCGTGGACGACGGCTCGCGCGACGCCACCTGGGCGCGCCTGAAGGAGGCCGCGGCCCGCTATCCCCGTTTCCGGCTCATCCGCTTCCGCCGCAACTTCGGCCAGACCGCCGCGATGTCCGCCGGCATCGACGCCGCGAAGAACGACGTGATCGTGACGCTGGACGCCGACCTGCAGAACGATCCCGCCGACATCCCGATGCTGCTGGCGGAGATGGAAAAGAACGACTACGCGGTCGTGTCCGGCTGGCGCAAGGACCGCAAGGACCCGTTCATCAACCGGCGGTTGCCGTCGATGCTGGCCAACGGGCTGATTTCCTACATCACCGGCGTGCACCTGCACGACTACGGCTGCACGCTGAAAGCCTACCGCCGCGACGTGCTGCAGGGCGTCCGCCTCTACGGCGAAATGCACCGGTTCATTCCGGCCCTGTGCTCGTGGGTCGGCGGCGAGACCTCGGAAGTCGTCGTCACGCACCATCCGCGCGTGGCGGGGGTGTCCAAGTACGGCATCGGCCGCACGTTCCGCGTCATCCTCGACCTTTTCACGGTCAAGTTCCTGCTGCGGTTCACGGGCGGTCCCATGCAGCTGTTCGGCAAGATCGCGTTCCTCTTCGGCGGCGCGGGCGCGCTCATGCTGCTGGTGGTGTTGCTCGACCGGATCTTCGGCGGCGGGATCGCGAACCACCTCTATCTGATCAAGCGGCCGTTCTGGGTCATCACGCCGTTCATGCTCTTCGCCTTCTGCATGCAGTTCATCTCGATGGGCCTGCTCGCCGAAGTGCAGATCCGCACCTACCACGAATCGCAGGACAAGCGCATCTACTCGATCCGCGAGACCTTCGATTCCCCCGGCGCTTGAGGCCCTCTCCCGACACGCTCCGGCTCCTGCTGCCCGTCGGCGCGGTTCTGGCGACGCTGCTGGTGGCGGGCGTCGCGGCGCTGGCGCATTTGGCGCTTCGCCCCCGCGATTTTTCCACGCCGTGGAAAACGCGGCTGGCCCTGTTTGCCGTCGCGAATCCATGGCGCGGCCGCGATCTGCTGGCCATCTTGCTGGTGCTGGCCGCGGCGCAGCTCGTCCGGCGCTTCTTGCCCGCCGCAATCATCTGGGACGTGATGGCATTCCAGGTCGCGCTGCTCGGCGGCATCGCCTGGCGCCTGCGCGGCAAATCGCGGCCCTTCGGCGGCCCTGCGCCGACGCGATCCGTTCTGCCGCAAGCCGTCGTGCGCTGGCTGGCCATCCTGCCGATCCTTTGGCTGGTCTCCTTCACGTGGCAGATCCTGCTGACCGCGCTGGATCGCGCTCCGGATTTCCAGATGGCCATCCACCTTTTCATCGAGACCGACGATCCCTGGGCACGGGCCCAATTCATCGTTTTCGCCGTGATCCTCGCGCCCATCGCGGAAGAGGCGCTGTTCCGGGGGATCCTCCTGCCGCTGCTGGTTCGGCGCCTGGGCGCGGGAATCGGCTTGGCACTGGTGGCGATCGGGTTCGCCGCGCTGCACGGCGACGTCGGCAGCTTCCCGGGGTTAGCGGTCTTGTCCGTCGCGCTGTCGCTGGCCTACGCCCGGACGGGTACGCTGCTCGTCCCCATGGCGATGCACGCGCTGTTCAACGCCGCGAACCTGGCCCTGCTGCTCGCCTTGCTGCGAACGGGCCTGCTCGGCTGAGGACGCCTCACGCCGGATAGCGCGCGGCGTTCGAGGCGATCAAGGCTCCCCACTTTTCCTTGGCCTGGGCCAGCGCCCGCCCGCGGTGGCTGAGCTGGTTCTTCTGCTCGTTGCCCATCTCGGCGAAGGTCTGCTCGAAGCCGTCGGGCACGAACAACGGATCGTAGCCGAACCCGGCCGCGCCGCGCAGTTTTTCGATGATGCGCCCCGGACAAGATCCCGACACCGTTTCGGCGCGGCCCGCCGGATCGCTCAGGGCCGCCACGCAGCGGAAGCGCGCGGAACGGTCGGTCTTTCCTTCCAGCTCGCGCAGCAGTTTGGCGTTGTTGTTCGCGTGGCTGCACGGCTCGCCCGCATAGCGCGCGGAATAGACGCCCGGCGCGTTGCCCAGCGCCGTCACCTCGAGCCCCGAGTCGTCCGCCAGCGCCCAGAGGCCCGTCGCGCGGGCGAGTTCGGTCGCTTTCTTGAGCGCGTTGGCCTCGAAGGTGTCGCCGTCTTCCTCCACGTCGTGCAGATCGGGAAACGCCGCGGTGGAGACCCACTCCACGCCGGGCAGGTCGAAGATTTCGCGGATTTCCTGGATTTTGTGGGCGTTGCGGGACGCGATGAGGATCTTCATGGGGTTCTTTCCGTATTCAGGCCCCGACGGCGCGCCGTTCGATCTGGCGCGAGATGCCCGTCAGGATTTCGTAAGCGATGGTGCCGCAGTGTTTGGCCAATTCGTCGGCCCAGATGGATGCGCCGCCCTGCTCGCCGATCAGCACGACTTCGTCGCCGGCGCGGACGCCGCTGTCGGGGCCGAGATCGGCGCTGATCCAGTTCATGCTGACGCGGCCGACCACGGGGCGGCGCTTGCCGCCGATCAGCACGTGGCCTTTGTTGCCCAGATGCCGCTGGTAGCCGTCCGCGTAGCCGCAGCTGATGGTCGCCAGTTCCGTCGGCGCGGTCGTCTTGTAGCTGCCGTAATAACCCACGGCGAAGCCGGCAGGGACTTTCTTGACCTGCATGACGCGCGCCTTCCAGCTCAGCACGGGAACGGTCGCGAAGCGCTTGTCCGGGTCCGCCGCGCCGTAGCCGTAAAGCGAAATGCCCACGCGCACGGCGTCCTGGTCGCACTCCGGCAGAAGCAGCGCCGCGCGGCTGCTGGACATGTGCCGGAAGAGGCGGCGGCCCGCCGCCGCTTCGATGACCGGCAACGCCTGGCGGAATTTTTCGGCCTGGCCCCGGGCCGCCGTCGGTTTCTTCTCCGGTTCCACCATCGCGAAATGGGTGCAGACGCCTTGGACGTCCAGTCCCGGCAGGCGCGCGACGCCCGCGGCCAGCTCGGTCTCGGCCGGACAGACGAAACCGAGGCGCCCCATGCCGGTATCCAGCTTCACGTGGACGCCCAGGCGTCCGCCCGCGGCCGTCGCCGCGTCGGACAGCGCGCGCGCATGCTCGGCCGAAACCACCACGGGCGCGATGCGCCCGCGCAGCAGCCGGGGCACGTCCGCCGCCCGCGCCACCCCCAGCACCAAAATGAGTTCCGCGTCCGGCGCCGCGGCCCGCACCGCCTCCGCTTCCGCCGCGTAGGCCACGGCGAAACGCGACACCCCCGCGCGCGCCAGCGCCGCCGCCGCGGTTTCCAAGCCGTGTCCATAGGCGTCCGACTTGATGACGGCGATCAGCCCCGCGCCGCCCAGCGAGGCCTGGATGGCCTCCGCGTTGCCGCGCAGTTTCCGCAAATCCACTTCGACCCATGATCCGTCGCAATTCATGACGGCGCCCATTAAACACTCCGCCTTCCCCGCGCGCCACATTTTTCCGCCGCGAAAGCCGGCCGGATTTCCGCGCTGGCCAATTTCCGGAAATTCGCTACTCTGCGGACCATATCGTTCCAAGGAGAAATCGAATGACCCGCACGAAAAGCCGCGTTTTGCCGTTTGTCTTTGCCCTGGCCCTGCTGGCGGGCTGCGGAGGCGGCGGCCCGCCCAGCGGGCTTCAAAACAAAAACCCCGGCGACAACGACGTCGACGTCGTCGTGGCGCTCGGCGACAGCATCACGCTGGGCGACCAATGCGCCTGCGCGCCGTATCCCGCCCGCTTGCAGGAACAGACCGGCAAGATCGTCCGCAACGCCGGCCTGTCCGGCAGCATGGCGACGGACAACGTCGACCGCGCGGCGGAAATGATCGCGCGCTTTCACCCCGGCTTCATGCTGATCCTGTACGGCCACAACGACGTCGTCCACGGCGTCCAGACGGGTTCGATCATCGAGGCCCTGCAAGCCATGGTCGCGATTTGCCGGGAACGCCACGTGGTGCCCGTGCTGGCCACCTATCCGGAGCCGATCGGAGACCATGCGGCTTATGCGCCGCGCGTCCTCGTGCTCAACAGCCATGTCCGGAATCTGGCCGTCGAGCTGGGAATCGAGTGCGTGGATCTCGAAATGGAGTTCGACGTCGAGGGCGACCTGCGCCAAGCCGACGGCCTCCACCCCAACGACGCGGGCACCCAGATCATCGCCATGGCCTTTGCCGATCTGTTCTAGCCGTCCCGGCAAGGATTCCCTCATTTTGCGCTAGACTTATCTTTCCATTTTCGTACGCTCCAAGAAGATGTGAAGATGCACAAGGAGGTCGGCAGATGAACGTTCGGCGTTTCCGCGGTTTGGGTTCGACGGGAGCCATGGCCTTGGTTTTGGGCTTGCTGGTGGGTTGCGGAGGGGGCGACAGCGCGCTGGAAAACAACAATCCCGGCAACAACGACCTGAACGTCGTCGTGGCGTTCGGCGACAGCATCACCCAGGGCAGCGAGTGCAGCTGCGTGCCCTATCCCGCCCGGCTCGCCGGGCTGGTCGGCAAGATCGTCTACAACACGGGCGTGGGCGGCAGCACCGCGAGCGACAACGTGGGCCGCACCCAGGAAGCCATCAACAAGTACCATCCCGCCTTCATGTTCATTCTCTACGGCGTCAACGACATCATCCACAGCAGCAACGCCGGCAGCGCGGCGGGCGCCCTCAACCAGATGGTGGCCATCTGCAAGCGGAACAACGTGGTGCCGGTCCTCATGACGTATCCGCGGCCCATCTTGGGCCACCAGCTTTTTGCCGGCGGCGTCATCACGCTCAACAAGAACGTCCGGATGATCGCCGCGGCGGAAGGCATCAAGTGCGTCGATCTCGAAAAAGAATTCTCTTCGGGAGCGGACCCGCTGTATCCCGAGTGGCCCACGACCGATCCGGCCCTCATGGGTCCCGACGGGTTGCATCCCAACGACGCCGGCACGCAGATCATCGCGCTCGCCTGCGCCGATCTGTTCTGATCCGCCCCGCCGGATCCCCCGATTCATCTCAGGACTGGGCCGCGGCCAGCAGTTCCGCGATGCTCGTGCGCCCTTCGTAGAGCGCCTTGCCGACGATCGCGCCCGCCAGATTCGCCTTGCCCAGCGCCCGCAGCCGCGCGACGTCGGCGGCCGCCGCGATGCCGCCCGAAGCGATCACCTGGCAGGCCGGACCCACGGCGTCGCAGAGCTGCGCGTTGCCGGCGAAATTCGGACCGCTCAGCATGCCGTCCGTCGCCGTGTCGGTATAGATGATGGTTTTCACGCCGGCCGCCGCCGCGCGGCGCGCCAGTTCCACCGCCGTCGTGCGCGACGTCTCGGTCCAGCCCTTGGTCTGCACGAAGCCGTCGCGCGCATCGATGCCGACGGCCAGGCGCTCGCCGTACTTTCCGGCCAGCGCGGCCAATTCGTCCACGCGTTCCAGGGCGCGCGTGCCCAGGATCGCGCGGCGGACGCCGCGCGCCAGCAGCGCGTCGATGTCCGCGTCGGTGCGCAACCCGCCGCCGCATTCCACGGGAATGCCCGCCGCCCGCACCATTTGTTCGATCGCGTCCAGATGGACGGGCTGGCCCTGGAAGGCGCCGTCGAGATCCACCACGTGCAGCCACGCGGCTCCTTGGCGCGCCCAGTCGCGGGCCTGCGCCGCGGGATCGTTTCCGTAGACCGTCGCGTCGTCCGCCCGGCCTTGGCGCAGGCGGACGCACTGGCCGCCTTTCAGGTCCACCGCCGGCAAGATCGTGAAGTCGCCCATCGGTCTACTCCTGGCTCCAATCGACGAAGTTCTTCAGCATCCGCAGGCCCGCCTGCTGGCTTTTTTCCGGGTGGAACTGCACCGCGGCGGTCCGGCCGCGCCATACGGCCGAGGCATACTCCCCGCCGTAGTCGGTCAGGCCCGCGTCCCAGCCCGCCGCGCCCGGCAGGTAGTACGAGTGCACGAAATAGAAATAGGTTCCGTCGGGGATGCCGCGCAACAGCGGGCAATCCGCGCGGTCCGGCGCCCGGCGCACCCGGTTCCAGCCGATCTGCGGCACCTTCAGGCCCGTCCCGCCCGCGAACTTGACCACCGGCGACGGCACGACGCCGAAGCCTTCGGCGCCCGGCGATTCCTCGCTGGATTCGCACAGCATCTGCAATCCCAGGCAAATGCCCAGCAACGGCCGGTCCGCCGCCATCCAGTCCCGCAACGGGTCCACGTAGCCCCATTGCCGCAGGTTCGCCATGCAGTCGCCGAACGCGCCCACCCCCGGCAGGATCAGCGCCCGGCAGTCCGCCATTTCGTCCGGCCCTTTCAGGACGCGTGCCGGCGCCTCCAGGAAAGCCAGCGCGTTCGCCACGCTCCCGAGGTTGCCCATTCCGTAATCGATCACGCCAATCATGACATTTCTTCCATCCGGCCCCGCGGCGGGGCGGTTACCGCCCGCGGCGGTTTACAGAATTCCTTTGCTCGAGGGCACGCCTTTGACCCGCGGATCGCGGCGGCAGGCCGCTTTCAGCGCGCGCGCCAGCCCCTTGAACACGGATTCCCAGGCATGGTGCGCATCCGTCCCGTAGAACTGGCGAATGTGCAGGTTCATGCGCGCCTGCGTCGCGAACGCCCGCAGGAATTCGCCCAGCAGGCTCAGTTCGAAATCGAGGATTTTCCGTTTCTTGTTCGCCATCTCCAGCACGAGATAAGGGCGGCCGCCCAAATCCAGCGCCACCCGGGAAAGCGTCTCGTCCATCGGCATCAGGCTGAACCCGTAGCGCTCGATGCCTTTGCGGTCGCCCAGCGCCTGGTTCAGCGCGTCGCCCAGCGCGAGCCCCACGTCTTCCACCGTGTGGTGGTGATCCACCGCCAGGTCGCCCGTCGCCCGCAGGTCGAGGTCGATCAGCGAATGCTTCGAAAAGAGCTCGAGCATGTGGTTGAAAAACGGCAGACCGGTATCGATCGCGTAGCGTCCGCTTCCGTCCATGTCCAATTCCAGGCGGATTTGCGTCTCGCGCGTCTTCCGCTCCACGATGGCCTTGCGTTTTTTCATGATGGCTGCACGATACCTGTCCGGCTTCCGCGGCGCAACGGATTTCCGTCCGGGCCCGGCGGGGCGGCCCAAAGTGCTTGCGATGGCCGTTCTTTCCCCCTATATTCGGCTTTTGCAGGGATGGGTTCCCCGCAGGAAAGAAGGCAAGCATGTCGCTGATCAACTTTGATTGTCCGGAATGTGGCCACAACCTCGAAGTCGACGAAGGCGGCGCGGGGTTCATCGTCAAGTGCCCCGAGTGCGGGAATCCCCTGCAAATCCCCGAATTGCCCAAGTCCCGCCGGATGCGGAAAATCGCCGGCGCCGTCGCCACCTTGCTGGCCATCCTGCTGCTGCTGGCCATCAACCTCGTGCTGTGGTCCCGCGCGCAGAACCTGCATCGGCAGGTAGCCGAACTCCAACCCCTGAACGAGATCCTCCAGCGGGCCCAGGCCATGAACATGGAACAGGAGGCCGAAATCGACCGCCTGAAAAAAGAACTGTCCGCCATCCAGATGCCCGACGTCGACGCGCTGGGACAAGCCGCGCAGGCGGCCCTCGAAGAAGCCGAACGCCTTGCGCGCGAGTTGGGCACCACCCGCCAGCGCCTGCTCGAGAACAGCGCCGACGACCGGACCAAGCTGCTCCGAACCCACATGGGCGAACTGGTCCAGGCCGCCAAGAACGGCCTGCCCGTCGCGCCGATCGTCACCGACGTCGCCCCCGGTCTGGGCGTGCAGGGCCGCAAGATCGTCTTCCCGGTGCTGCCCGGTCCCGACGGCCAGGTCCTGCGGCAAAACGCCGAGGTGGCCGGCATCGACGGCGACAAGGTTTCCGTCATGTTCGTCGGCGGCACCGCCACCTATTCGCTGAGCGAACTGCATCCCGGCGTCGCCGCCTATTTGCCCGTGGATCCGCTCATGGCCTTGGCGCGGCCGCGCTGGAAATCCGAAGTGTTTCGCGTGCATCAGACGCTGCTCGCGGCAGAGGACCAGCGGATCGCGCAACTCCGCGGCGCCATCGAGGCGCATCTCCCCGCCGCCGCGGAATAACCCGCGCCGACGCTGCGCATGAAACCGACCCCGAACGAAGCCGATATCCGCGCGCGCATGGTCGCCGACGGCGTGCCGCCGCTGGTCGTCGACGCGTTTCTCCGGAACGTGCGCCGGTGGAGCGCGGGCGACGTCGGCGTCATTCCCGGCGACTCCTTGGCGCCCATCGGCTCCCTGCCCCGCCTCGAGGATCTCGACGAATGGGATCCGGCCGGCGAAACGGCCATCGCCCGAACGGTTTTGATCAAGCTCAACGGCGGCCTCGGCACCAGCATGGGCCTCGACCGCGCCAAGTCGCTCATCGTCGCCAAAAACGGCTTGTCTTTTCTCGACGTCATCGTCCGGCAGGTCGACTTCCTGCGTCGCCGCTGCCGGGCGCCGCTGCCGTTGCTGCTGATGAACAGCTTTTCCACCGAGGCGGATTCCCTCGCCGCCTTGGCCGAACGGCACCCCGGTTTCGCCAACGCCGGCGGCCTGCCGCTTTCGTTTTGCCAGCACCGCGTGCCCAAGCTCGATCTCGCCACCGGCGCGCCCGTGCGCTGGCCGGAAAATCCGGCCCTCGAATGGTGTCCGCCGGGACACGCCGACATCTACCACGCCCTCCAGACCACGGGCCTGCTCGACCGCCTGCTCTCCCTCGGCTTCCGCTACGCCTTCGTTTCCAACGCCGACAACCTCGGCGCGCTCCTGCACATGGGCATTCTCGCCCACGTCGCCTCCCGGCGCATCCCCTTCCTGATGGAAGTGACCGCCCGCACCGAATGCGACCGCAAGGGCGGGCACCTCGCCCGCGCCCGCGAAACCGGCCGCCTGCTGCTGCGCGAATCCGCCCAATGCCCCGACGACGAAATCGCCGACTTCCAGGACGTCGCGAAATACCGCCTGTTCAACACCAACAACCTCTGGCTCGATCTCGAAGCCTTGCGCGACATGCTGCGCGCCTGCGAAGGCCTGCCGGACCTGCCGCTGATCGTCAACCGCAAGACCGTCGATCCCGTGCGCGCCGACTCCCCCGCCGTGGCCCAGCTCGAAGCCGCCATGGGCTCCGCCATTTCCTGCTTCGAGCACGCCGCCGCCCTCGTCGTGCCCCGCTTCCGCTTCGCCCCCGTCAAAACCACCAACGACCTGCTCGCCATCCGCTCCGACCTCTACACCCTCGGCGAGGAACACCAGGTCGCCCTTCACCCCCTGCGCTTTGCGCCGCCGCCCGACGTCGTCCTCGATCCGCGCTTCTACAAGAACATCGCCGACTTCGAATTGCGCTTCCCCAAGGGCGCCCCGTCGCTCCTCCAGTGCGAGTCGCTGAAAATCGACGGCGACATCCATTTCGGCGCGAACGTCCGCATCGAGGGGGCCGTCCACCTGCGCAACCCCACCGACGGCCCCGCCCGCATCGCCGACGGCACCCGCCTCCACACCCCCGTCCGGACGGCCTAAAAACATCGCGCGTGCATTTTGCGCGCCGCTTTGAAATATTATTGTCCGTGTCAGTTTGCAACGGCAGGTGGCACGCATGAAAACCATACTGAAAAAAATCGGGTTGCTGGCGTTTTCCGTGGCAATCCTGCTGGTCGGATTGGAAATCGCCCTGCGGGTTCTGCCCCTCCCCCCCCAAGCGGATCCAACGGCGGATCGCAGTCCCGTCTTCTTTTCCCAGGCGGTAGACCGGCAGCACCCCTGGTCCCGCGGCGCAAGCAACGTGCTCCGGATCGCCGTGATCGGCGATTCGTTCACCGCGGGCGTCGGCGTGCAGAAAGACGACACCTACGGGGCGCGACTCGAACGGTTGCTCAACTTCAACACCGGCGCGCCGCCCGCCGAGGTGCACGTCGTCGCCCACGCGGGCACCTCGACCTTCCAGCAGCGCAAGATGCTGCCGGAAGCCCTCGACCCGCCGCCGCAGATCGTGATCCTCGGGATTTGCCTGAACGACATGGAGGACTGGACGCATCCCCAGAAAATCCAGCGCTGGCGGGACGAATGGATGACGCCCGTGCCCTCCCCCTTCCAGGCGTTCCTCCGGCGCCATTCCCGGGCGGCCGCGTTCATCGCCGCGCGCCGGTGGGCGGCGGGCTCGGCCGCACGTTGCGTGGCCTATTATCGCCACTTGTACGACCCGGAGGGCGCCGGCCTCTTGCGCTTCCGGAACGCCATCGCCTGGTTCCGGGACGAATGCGCGGCGCGCCAGATCGCCTTCGTCCCCGTCATCTTCCCGCTCCTGTCTTTCGATTTCTCACCCGAACGCTACCCCTTGCAGTTCGCGCACGACGCCATCCGCGAGGTTTGCCGCGCAGAAGGCATCCCCGGCCTCGATCTCCTGCCGTCGTTCCAAGGGACCTCGCCCGAACGCATGCAGGCCGTCCCCGGCATCGATCCCCATCCCGACGAAATCGCCCACCGGATCGCCGCCGAAGCGATCCTGGCGCATCTCGTGGAACGGGGCCTCGTCGCCCGCGCCTACCAGCCGGCGGAAAGCGGCGGCAATGCGGTCGTGCACGAAATTTGGCAACGAACCATCCAGCACGTCCGCTGCGCCGAAGAAGCGCCGCCCCCGGCGGATGGAATGGAACAACCGTGAACCCCTGGAAACCCCGATGCACGCAAAAACCTCCGATCCCGTGATGGAAACGGTCTGGCCCTGGTGGCAGCCCCCCAAGGAGGCCGCGCCCGACCATACCGGCCGCCGGGCGGCGATCCAGGCCGGCGTTCTGGCCGCGATCGGCGCCGGACTCTTCTTCGGTCTTCACCACCGGGCCATGGGCGCGGTGGTCTGGGCCATGGGCGCGCTGATCGGCCTCAGCGGCCTTTGGGCGCCCCGCGTCTTCAAGGCCATCGAACGGTTCGGTCAGCGCTTGGGCGCGGGCACGGGACTGTGCCTGACCTATCTGCTGCTGGTCCCGTTCTACTTCCTGGTTTTCGCGCCCGCGCACGCCATCCTGACTCTCCGGGGCAAGGACCCCATGAACCGCCGGTTCCCCTGTCCCGACGCGTCGTGCTGGACGCCTAAAAAATCGAACCCCAACCTGGACCACTACCAAAAGCAGTTTTCATGAACATACTCGGCATCAGCGCGTTTTATCACGACTCCGCCGCCGCCCTCGTCCGCGACGGCGCCATCGTCGCCGCCGCCCAGGAAGAGCGGTTCACCCGCAAGAAGCACGATTCCGGCTTCCCGACGAACGCCGTGAAATACTGCCTGGCCGAAGGCGGCGTGAAATCCGGCGAGCTGGACGCCGTGGCGTTCTACGACAAGCCCATCACCAAGTTCAACCGGATCTTGGAAACCTACATGAGCGTCGCGCCCCGCGGCCTGAAGTCGTACCTGATGGCGCTGCCGCTCTGGTTGCGGCAGAAACTCTGGATTCCGCTCGACGTGGAAATCGCCCTCGAAAAAGCGGGCGTCCGCCAGATCCCCGCGATGTACTTTCCCGAGCATCACGAATCGCACGCCGCCAGCGCGTTCTTCCCGTCCCCCTACCCGCGCGCGGCCATCCTGACGGTGGACGGCGTGGGCGAGTGGGCCACCAGCGCCATGGCCCACGGCGTGGACAACCGGATCGAGATCCTGAGCGAACTGCGCTTTCCCCATTCGCTCGGCTTGCTCTACTCCGCCTTCACCTATTTCACCGGCTTCAAGGTCAACTCCGGCGAGTACAAGCTCATGGGCCTGGCGCCCTACGGCGAACCCCGATACGTCGACGCCATCTGGAAGAATCTCGTCGATCTGAAAGAAGACGGCTCCTTCCGCCTGAACATGGACTACTTCGGCTATCTCGACGGCCTGACCATGACCAACGACAAGTTCGCGGATCTGTTCGACGGCCCCGCCCGCGCGGCGGAATCGGAAATCGGCCAGCGCGAAATGGACTTGGCGCGCTCGATCCAGGTCGTCACGGAAGACATCGTTCTCCGCATGGCCCGCCACCTGAAGAAAACCACCGGCGAGAAATACCTGTGCATGGCGGGCGGCGTGGCGTTGAACTGCGTGGCCAACGGTCGCCTCCTGCGCGAAGGCCCGTTCGAAGATATTTGGATCCAGCCGGCCGCCGGCGATGCCGGCGGCGCCTTGGGCGCGGCCCTGATGGTCTGGCACCAGGTCCAGGGCCAACCCCGGACGCCCGACGGCAAGCGGGATTCCATGCAAGGCGCCTATCTCGGCCCCGCGTTCGACGACGACCGGATCGAAGCCTTCCTGACCGCCAAGGGCTATCCCGCCCGCAAGCTGGGCGAAACGGAGTGGGCCCCGGTCCTCGCCGAAATCATGGCGACCGAAAACGTCGTGGGCCTGTTGCAGGGCCGCATGGAGTTCGGCCCCCGCGCGCTGGGCGGCCGCTCGATCGTCGGCGACGCCCGTTCGCCCAAGATGCAGTCCATCATGAATCTCAAGATCAAGTACCGCGAATCCTTCCGGCCCTTCGCGCCCACCTGTCTCGAAGAACGGGTTTCGGACTATTTCGAGCTGGATCGCCCTTCGCCCTACATGCTGCTGGTGGCGCAGGTGAAGAAAGAGCGCTGCCTCGGGCTCGAGGAAAACCGGAACGTGCCCATCCGCGACCGGATCAACCAGATCCGGTCGGACATCCCCGCCATCACCCACGTGGACTATTCCGCCCGCGTCCAGACGGTCGCCGCCGAAACGAACCGGCGCTACTACGACTTGATCAAGGCCTTCGAGGCCCGCACGGGCTACGGGGTCATCATCAACACCTCGTTCAACGTGCGCGGCGAACCCATCGTCTGCACGCCCGAAGACGCCTACCGCTGCTTCATGCGGACGGAAATGGATTACCTCGTGCTCGGCTCGTTCCTGCTGGACAAAAAAAACCAGCCGGCCTGGAACGAAAAGAAGAACTGGAAGGAAGACTACGTTTTGGACTAGGCGCGCTCCGGCGCGGATCAGGAGAAGAACATGAGATTTCTCAAATATTTGGGCAGGATGCTGAAAGAGTTCGGCGAGTTCGCGTGGCACAACAAGGCCTGGTGGATCTTGCCGATGGTCGTCCTGCTCCTGCTGCTCGCGCTGCTGATCGCGACGGGCACGTCAGTGGCCCCCTTCATCTACACGCTGTTCTGAGCCGCGGCGGCGATTCCCCCCCCATCCCTATTCCAGCGCATTCTTCGATTCGCTGTGGCCGCTGAATCCGTCCGGGACGAGGGCGTCCCGGCTCCAAACAGCCTCGGAATCCATGTCTTTGGAGCCCCCGACGACCCCGTCGGGGGATGCTCGGCGGTTACGGGATTTTGGAGGACGATCTACAGCAGGTCTTCGAAGACCAGATAGTCCTTCTCGACCATGCCGAGATGCCGGCAGACGTCCTGCGCGGGCTTGAACCCCTTGGCGACGTAGGTCCGGAATCCGCACACGTGGCCGTCTTGCGCGGCCAGTTCCTGCAGCTTCCGGTCCATCGCGTCGTAGATGCCCCGGCCGCGCAGTTCCGGCTTCACGTAGTAGCTGGAAATCCACCAGAACATCTTGTTGCGCCAATCGCTCCATTCATAAGTGACCAGCAGGCTCCCCGCGAGGACGCCGTCCGCTTCCGCCACGAGGTAGAATCCCCGTTCGGGATGGCCCATCAGCGACACCACGCCGGACATCGCCGTGGTTTCCGAAAGCGCCAAGCCTTCGGTTTCCATCGCCAGCGCCTGGTTGAAATCCGCCAGCCGCCGCGCCTCCGCCGCCGTCGCCTGCCGCACCTTGATCTCGCTCATGTCGCGTCTCCCGGTTTGATGTTGCCCCATCTTAGCCCTCCCGTCGGCGCCATTCCAATCCCGAAATGATCGGAATCGGCGGAAAATCGCTCGCGCCCCGCGGCGTTAGCGCGCGGCGGCGGCGGGTTTCCGCCGGGGCCCCCACTTCGCCCACGCCACCACGGCGAGCAACGCAACGGCGCGCACGTGCATGGCCCACGGCAGACCCGCCGCCCCGTGGACGTGCTGGTGGGCGATCCGGGCGCCCGGCGGCACCCAGCCGGCCGGCACCAGCGCCTGGACCAGCAACCCGAATCCGATCGCGCACAGCGCGAGCACCGCGACGTAGACGACCGTCGCCCGCCGACCCATGAGTTTCCAGACGGCGAGCACCGTCGAGGCGCTCACCCCGGGGCCGCCTACCAGAAACGCCATCGCCGCGCCGGGCGAGAGCCCCGCGGCCAACAGCCCCAGGGCGAACGGCACGGCCGCCGTCGAACAGATGTAGACCGGGATGCCGAACGCCAGCGTCAGCACCATCTGCAGCAGCGGGCTCGAAATCTTTTCCGCGACGTAGTTGTCCGGCACCAGCGCCATCACCGTCGCCGAAACCAGCGCGCCCAGCACCAGCGCTCCGCCCACCGAACGCGGCAGCACGATGAATCCGTTGTGGAAGATGCGCGCCCACCACGGGCGCGTTTCGGCGTCGATCTCGGGATCCTTCATCGCCGCCGTCGAGGGCTCGTCGCCGTCGAGGGCTTCCACGGCGAAACCGCAGGCCACGCCCGAGACCAACGCGGCCAGCGGCCGGAACAGGGCGAACAGCCCGCCCAGCATGCCGTAGGTCACCGCGATGCTGTCCACGCCCGTCTGCGGCGTGCTCATCAGAAAGGCGGCGGTCGGTCCCTTGCCCGCGCCGTGCTTGCGCAACGAAACCCCCAGCGGAATCACCCCGCACGAACACACCGGCAGCGGAATGCCCAGCGTCACCGCTTTCAAGATCGCGCCGAACCGCCCCCCGCCGAAATGCTCCCGCACCACCCGCGCGTTGAGCCACAGCGACAGCACCCCCGCGACCGCGAAGCCGCCCAAGACCCACGGGGCCATCTCGCCGAGCACGGCCCACGTGCGCCACAGCACCTCGCCGATCCGTTGGACAACCTCTTTCATGACAGAGGAGTTTACCACTTCCGGGCGCATTCTTCCAGTTCCGCGCTGGATTCGGCGCCGCGCCCATGCTACGGTCCGTTCCGATGCACCCCATCCTGTTCAGCGTGTTCGGCAAGGAAATCCACAGCTACGGCGTCATGGCCGCCCTGGGATTTTTGGCCGGCATCCTGACCTGGGTTTGGCTCGCCCGTCGCGAATCCCGGCCGGCGGGCTTCGCTTCCGATCTCGGCTTCTGGCTGATGACCAGCGGCATCGTCGGCTCGCGCCTCGCCTACGTCTTCGCCAACTGGTCCTACTACCGCGCCAACCTGCTCGAGATCGTCCGCATCGACCAGGGCGGGCTCATCTTCTACGGCGGCTTCCTGCTGGCCTGCGTCGCGCTGATTCTCTTCGCGCGCCAGCACCGCTTGCCGGTCTGGCACCTGGCCGACTTCGCCATCCCCGCCCTTGCCATCGGCCACGGCCTCGGGCGCGTGGGCTGCTTCCTCAACGGCTGCTGCTACGGCCGGCCCGCCGGCGACCACGCCTGCGGCGTCGTCTATCCGCCCATCTGCGAGCCCGGCAAGCTGTTCGCCGGCATTCCGCTCTTTCCCGTCCAGATCATCGAATCCGCCGCGCTGATCCTCATCTGGGCCATCCTCCTGTTCGCCTATCCCCGGCGCAAAAAAGACGGCGCCGTGTTCGCGCTCTACCTCCTGCTCTATCCCCCCGTCCGCTTCGCGCTCGAATACCTGCGCGGCGACGAACGCCAGTCCTGGTACGTCCTCGACGTCGCCCAAGTCACCTCCATCGGCCTGTTCCTCGCCGGCGTCCTGCTCTTCGTCTTCCTGCCGATGAAAAAGTTCTCCCTCCCGCCAAAATCTTAGCCTCCCCGCCGCCACAAATCGCGGCTCGTGCCCGATCCCTTCAACGCAAGCGACGCAATCGACGCAAAAGCCCCGCAAGCGTTCCGATCTCTTCGCCCCCCTCCGTGCCTCCGCGTCTCCGTGTGAGCAGATTATCGGCCCTCTTCCCCTTTGCAACCCCTGCGCCTTTGCGAGAAAGGCCTCTCCCGCCCCAAAAATCGCGGCTCAGGCCCTTCCAAACGACTAAAATCGCTATTTTCGCCTAAAATCGGCCGTTTTGCGCCCCGAACAGACAAATTTCGGCCCCAAACGATCATTTTCCGCCCCCATCTCGCGTTCTATCGCGATTTCCTTCATTTTTTGGCCATCAAAAGGGAAATGGAGCAGGAAAACAGGAGAATCAGGAAAACAGGATTGGAACGGAGATTTTCCTGTTTTCGTGTGTTTTCTGCGTTCCTGCTCGGTTTTCAAGACCTTGGGGAGCCGAAAATGCCTCGAAAATGACCGAAAACGCCTTACAGGAGCTATTTTTGATCGAAATGCACCGCGCGCATGGCTTTGTGGTCGCAAAGTTGAAAAATGGTTTGTTCTTTGAAACGATCCGCCGTCGCAACAGGAATTCCCCGATTCCGCCAGGTCCATTCCCTTCTCCCACAAGTCCATGCCTGCCACCCTTTCCCCGGCTTCCGTGATAGACCAACATTGGCCTATCAGGGTAATACCGGCCAAAAGCCAAACTCGAAACGCTTCAAATCGGCTCGCCGTACGAAAAATCTCCCGCGATAGGCCAACATTGGCCTATCACCGGAAATCGCTTTCGTATCCGGGCTGATCCTTTTCCGCCACGACAACCCCCGCCCCGCGCGACATTCATCGCGACCCATTGATGCAAGGCCAATTGTGTTGTTTGTCCGAAGCCACCCGCGGTCCCCAATGCCTTCGCGAACCATTTTATCCACTTGCTAAATCCTCTCCAGCTACCTACCCTTTTGACCGGAAAGCCGGCCTTTTCCCCGGCAAATGACTACATCGACCTATAGAACGTTCGCTAAAGAAATAATGAAAACAATTATTGCCACCATTGGGCTTATGCTCGCCTGCATATGTTCCCGCGCTGAATCACGCGTATCAACGAATGAATTAGACGTGATTGAGGCAGAATTTAGGCACCAATTCCAACACAACACATCAGGGGCTCAGACAAATGCAGCCGTATTCTTCATTGCGATGGGGAGAGAGACAACCCCGCCCGATGAATTTCTTGCTCGATTCAAAGATGTATCCACTCCCGTTAAGGCTTCGTCAGAATCAATCCGAGATGACGCGAATGGCAGTCGCATTACCGATGCCATAACGGGACAAGTCGGATTACTATTTACCCATTCAGAAATACATTGGATTACAGATACAAAGGCTGAGGTCATCTGCCTGATGGCAGAGGCCAATCAGAGCAGGTCCGTCATACGCCTCACTATAGAGCTTATTGACGGTCGTTGGGTTGTGACCAAAGATGAACTTATTGCGATCTCATAAGAAATGAAAGCGAACAATGGGTTCCTGGCTATCGGCGCCAAAGCGCGCCTCAGCCAGAACCCTGACGTTGCAACGAAAAATGATCGCGCCGCCTGGAAATGATCGCCCGCTGATCGGGACCTACCCGTGGCTGGTTCTGCTTTGGGCCGCCGGGGCATGGATGTGGCTGTGGTTTTGTCTGTGGGCCCTCGGCATCGGCGTGACGACGTCCGTCGTCGTCGCCCTCAGCAGCGTGTGGATCGATTATTCGTATTTGCCCTTCCTGATTCTCGGTTCTTTCGCGATATGGGCGGTCTCGGTTTTCCACGTTCAGAAACGGATCCGCAGCGGGCGCAATCCGGCCCCTCCGGTGTTCGTCGTCGGCTTTCTCCTGACGCCGATCTGGCCGACGCTGTGTTTCTGGTCTTCCAAGCTGCTGCATGTCTCCGTGCTGAGACCCGAATCCAGCCCAATGGCGATGTTCTTCCTGCGCCTGATCGATCTCCGCACGCCCTACGTCCTGGCCTTGCCGCTCGCGCTCGGTCTCGGCATCTGGCTCAACGTTGAAGTGGCCCACAAGCTCTTCAACCGGACCGCGGAACCCCGGCTGTCCCCGGTCTTGCTGGCATATCCCCTGGCCCTCCTCCCCGCGTTGCCCGTCCTGCTCTACGTCGGTACGTTTGCCGCGATGGGTGTCTTCGGAGCCGTCGCCAATGGTCTCGCGATTTTCTGGTACCGGATGCGATTGAAGCAAGCCGTCGCCGCCCAGGCCGCGGCGACCAACAGCGGCAAGACGCCTCAACCGAACGCTGACGTTCGACGAAAGGAATGATTGTGCACACCGTACATTACCGATACGCGGCTATAATAGCTGGTGTATGCATCGCCATTTTCGCTACGCCGGCCAGATCCTCCGACATACCCTGGATTTCTCTTGAGGACATCAGCCTGAATCCAACCAGCTTTTATGTTTCCATCAATGTCACTAACGCTTGGTCGAAATATTATTTTGCATTGGAGGCCTACGAAGGAGAACCCGTGGGGGCCACCGGTGGGGTTGAGCGAGTCATCGTATCTGACTGGGTTAAAGGAACGGACTCCTCATTGCTCTTGTATGACACGTCGGCACCCTTATCTCAATCAGGACGCACATATAATGTCGCGGTTACTCCAGAAGTCGGGGAATTATATATCCTTGGCCCAAACGAAATCTTTGCTCCCTACCCATTCTTCACATCGCCCGATATTTCTTCGATCACATCGGTGCCAACAAATACGGGGCATGTACTTGCCATCACGTATGGCGAGGGTTTGTATAGCAATACGGTCTATGTCCCGGCGGACGAGGCCACCGGATTCATTCGAGTCAAGGGGACAAACAATATTCCAACCAATGCGGCCCTCGAGTGCATCACGAATCTAAACACATGGACATCGGAATAGTTGAACAAGGAATTCCTGGCTATCGGCGCCAAGGTGCGCCCCAGCCTGAAAGCTGACGCCGGCCTAAAGGAACAAGATGAATAAACGCACGCCGAAGATCGTCCTGGGCACAATCATCGCCATCATCGTCGTTGGCGTGTCGGCAAAACCAATGTTGATCAAACATTTCCTGTGCAAATACGACCGCGCCTCCTTCGAGATGAGCCGTTTATTCGACCGATCGCATCAACTCGACATGGACGCAATGAAAGCGGGCGTGGCCACGCAAGCCGACGCCATTGCCGCTCTTAAACGGCTGGGGTATCTCTCCTCCTTTAACATCCCGATTCAGTCCCCTCGCGCGGATGCCGAAGACACCCTTGAGCTATTAACGGCATTTTGCGGTTCGCATAAAATCCCCGCACTCGTTATGTTCGAGAACCATTCTACCGGCGTCATCTTGAACGTGATCGATAAACCGGATACCCGCTCCTACTGGGATATGTTCGTTCGGACATATCTAGAGATGAAAGACGAAGGCCAACAAGCGGGTCCAGGGCTCCCGCCGCAAGGTGTCGGACACCCCGACCCGTAAACGTTCGACATTAATACATGAAAGCGATTGTCATTTGCATTGGGGTGTTAGCCGCAACCGCATTTGCATCTTCTGAAAACGATTTGTCGGGCACTTGGATCTCGGAGGGCGGCTACACGATATATACCCTCGATCTTGTCCAGACCGGCAATTGCATATCCGGTAACGGACAAATGAGTACCTGCATAACGCAAGACGTTCCTTTCGTCATTAACGGGTTCCTAGCGGAAACAAATGTCACCCTTGGCATGACTTTTGCCCAACAAGAATGGTCTCAAACAAATACATATTCTATCTCCCACACGGTTATTGGAAATTACCTCTTTCTCAATGGCGGTATGCCCTCTAATGGCACCTCCTGCAGGCGATTCTTTAAAAATGAGATGTATGACAACATCAATGACCAACAAGAGGGGGTCGGCAATCGACGCCAAAGCACGCCTCAGCCTGAACCCTGACATTCGGTGAGAAGATGAATATGAGATGCGCGCCAATATTATGGGTTCTTGGGGCAACCCAAATAGTTACGGTGGGATGTTACAGCCAAGCAAACAAAATGAATGCGGTGCAGCTAGATATTGCCGGGCTAGCAACAGCGATCGATTCGTATGAAGTGGACTACGAGCACTTGCCCGCCAACCTGGCCGTGCTTAACACTCACCAACCGTTCGCTGCCACCTATATTAAGGCCAACATCTCGCTCGTTGATGCCTGGGGCATACCATATTCCTATTCAGTATTATCAAACCGATACGAACTCAGATCGGCAGGTCCAGACCGAGTGCTTAAAACGGTCGACGACATAATTTGGAATGAAAATAACACCGGAAAAGGCGTTGCGGGCTATCGGCGCCAAAGCGCGCCTCAGTCTGAACCCTGACGTTAAGGCCAGGAAACGAGGAGAAGGCGATGGAAATCAAGCGATGCGGTTCACAACCGTCGAAATCGGGACTGGCGGATTGGTTTACGGGCACGGCGCGGGTGGAGCCCCTGTTCGAGCGAATCGCCCCGGCACGGGCGCAGGCCGTCAACGTCACGTTCGAGCCGGGGGCGCGCACCAAATGGCACACCCACCCGCTCGGTCAGGCCCTCATCGTGACGGCGGGCTGCGGGCGGGTGCAGCGCTGGGGCGGCCCGGTCGAGGAAATCCGGGCGGGAGACGTCGTCTGGTTCTCGCCGGGCGAGAAGCATTGGCATGGCGCCGCGGCAACGACGGCCATGACGCACATCGCCGTCTACGAAGAACTCGACGGCAAGTCGATCGAGTGGCTGGAACCGGTCAGCGACGAGCAATACCGGGCCTAACGACATCCTGCAGGCGCCGAGCGACGTTGGACTGAAACGATGACGACAACGCTTCGATTTTACACCGTAGAAGAAATCCCCCCGATCATTAAATCGATCGGATGGGTCGAGCGCGTTCTTGCCGTCTTGGGCATAATGGGCGTTGCCGTCGGTTTCGGCATTCTGGTCGTCCTGACGTCGAGCCTGAATTCGACGGATCTCATGCGGATCTACGGCAGCCACAGCCGGGAACATATTCTCCTGGTTCGCGGCGCCATCGTGGCCCTTGTGGCCGTGCCGCCGATTTTGCTGCTGTGGGTGATCCCGTATTTTCTCGACGGCCGGAATTGGGCACGATTGACCGTGCTCGGCATGAGTTTTCTCCACATGGCCATGGATCTCGCTTCTTTTGCCGTCGCACGGCGATCCGTTGTTTTATTGGCCGTGGCCATGGTGCAGGGCGGCGTCTTCGCCTGTTGCGCCTATTCGAAAGAACTTCGCGCGTATTTTCAAATCCGCGAACAGATGCGGCGGCAACGTGAACCCACCTGCGAAATCGAACCCGAATAATCATCGGAGATCCTCCAACGAAGACAGGCGAGTTCAGCGAGATAGACAAACGCTGACATGCACATGAAAAAGAAAATGGCCATCCGCGCGGGCCAATGGTTTGCCTCCGCAGGCGCGATTTACGGCTTTTTACTCGCCCAACATGGCCTGCTCTATATTTCCTGAAAGAGCACGAGATGGATTTCAGGCTGCCAATCGTAGGGGCCGAGCTTGCTCGGACCGGTTTATCGGCTGCCGTCCGGTCGCAGCAAGCTGCGCCCCTACATAACCTCAGCCCGTTGCGCCGTTGACCCTTCCCCGCATTTCCGCTATTCTTTGGCCAGTCAGGAGGGCTTATCCGTTGGCATTATACCGGTCTCCGATCGGCCCGACAAACTGGTGGATGAATATCAGGAACAACGCCATGAAAACACTCGCCGCAATGATCTTTGTCCTGATGGCTGTCGTTGCCCTTGCGGATGACGTCCCGCACATGTTTGAAATGCGCGTAACGACGGCGCAACCAGCCCCCGACACCGATGATATCGTTTTTACGAATCAAGTAACGAAAGCCACAGAGCTCATGCACGTAAAAAGACGCCTGATCTCGACGAGACCATGGTTCGTTCCGCGAACGTGCAAACACTCGAACACGATCCGTACGCATATGTCGAAGTGGAGTTCACCGATGCGGGCCGCGACCGTTTGGCCGCGCTCACGCGACAGAACATCGAGAAGCGTGTCGTCATTTTCGTAGATGGAACGCTCATTGTAGCTCCCATCGTAAAAGCGGAGATTGCCGGAGGCAAATTCTGGCTTTCAGGAAGAATGTCCGAACAAGAGGCGACCGAGCTGGCGAACGAGATCAACGGTGCATTGAAATAATATGGCATTCAAGCACTCTCCCCTGCGGGACATAGGTGTGCTTCAGCCTGAACGCCGACGCTCACAGGAGACGATGATGAAAGAGACGACGGCATTGCTTTTTGCGTTAACCCTCATGGCAGGGTGCATTTCCATTCCCATCGTTCATACGAAAACCCCCACCGCGGCGGACATGGACAAACTGGGATGCCTGGCGGCGAAGGGGCGCCTGGCGGCCATCGATGAATTGGCCATGACCGCAGAGGCGCTCTATCAGGACATTGATTATGAAAAAGACCACGCGCGAGTTGCAAATAATCTAGTTCTGATGAGGGCTGCCTTTACGCCGATTGGAACCTTGGCGGGAAAAGGCTCCCAAACGGCCCTGGATGCCCTGCAATACGCAAATGGCAATCCCCGGCTTCGCTCTTTCACTCCGGATGCTTTCGGCATAGCGGCAGGCATGGGGAACACGGAAGCGCTCGACGTCTTGTTGAACTACAAGGAACACGGATTTCTTCTTTCCTCGACCGTATTTGCCCTGCGGCCAGCAGCCGAGAAGAATATACCTGAAGCGGTGAACTTTCTCGTAGAAGTCATGAACGACCCGCGGCATAAAGCGCTATGGCGGGGTGCGTCAAAGGGACTCGTTGGCGCTGCCGCACTAGGAAACCAAGCGGCTCAAGAAGCGCTTGAGAACTATTCAAGGGCCGAATGATTCAACAAAAGAAATGATGAAAAGCTCCATCTGGGCGATTTCGTTGGGCGTTGCAGTCGTCGCGGCGCTGATGGGCACGACGGTCTATTTCATGCTGCGCTCCATGCAGGCCGCGCAGGCGGATCGGCCTCCGCCCTCCTTGAAAACGATCGCCGACTTCCGCGCTTGGCGGCCGACGTTCACGAATGCGCATCGGGTGGCCTACGGCCGGATCACCAACTACTACGTCGACAACGACAACGCGCGCTACGATTCGCGCGGCCCGCGCACGTATATTTTCGATTCCGCGGGCAGATACCTGGAGACCTCCGCCCTCACGGCCGACCTGCGGAGCCTCCGGTTCGTCGCGAGCGAAGGCGTGAGCGTCGCGCGGGTTGACGTCCAGGACATCCCCATTCCGGAATGAATCGATGAAAACGATCGTCAGGTTTGCCCGCATTTTTTGCCTCAACTCGGAAAAATGATGAAGAGCGCGCATAGAGTTTGGTCGCCATATTTAGTCGTCCCGGCATGTCGGCATCGGGACCGGGACGACGGAACCGGGAGGGCGTCATGACGGGCGGAGCCAGCATCGCGTGGCGCATCGTGTTCATGGTGGGGGTCGTCCTTCTCGGGGCACCGGCCGGTCACTTCTTCCAGAAAGGCCGGCGCGCCTTGAAGTGGCCCGCCCAAATCGCGTACTGGGCGATCAGCCTCCTGTTTGCTGCCGCCCTCGTCGTCTTCGTCCTTTCTCTATATTGGACATTTTCGTAGGGGTCTCCCCCGGCGCGGGGAACCGGGCCATGCCCGAGTCCCCCCCCTTCCCGCCGTTTTCCGCGCTACGTAGATTTTTCCACACCGTGGAAAAAAAGTTTCCACGGTGTGGAAAACCCGGCAGCGGACATGAACCGCGATTCCCCGCGCGGGGGCATATTTTAGGTTTTGTGAAAACGGTTTAACGCTTTTTCGGAAAACCGGCAGATAAGGCTTGCCCTTGTCGCGCCATGGGATAAACATACCCCGCATATGTCCAATCGTCGCTGCAGAATCGCCGTTGGGTCCGACCACGGCGGGTACGAATTGAAGACCCAATTGGCCGACTGGCTCCGGAGCCAGGGGCACAACGTCACGGACGTGGGCACGAATTCGAAGGAAGCCGTGGATTATCCGGTTTTCGCGGCGGCGGTGGCCCGGGCGGTGGCGGCGGGACGCTGCGATTTGGGGATCATGGTGGACGGGGCGGGCATCGGGTCGGCGATGACGGCGAACAAGATTCCGGGCGTGCGGGCGGCGGCGTGCTACAACGAGGCGCTGGCCAAGAATTCCCGCCAGCACAACGGGGCGAACGTCCTGACCCTCGGGTCGGGCCAGACGAATTTCGAACAGGCGAAGGCCATCGCGGATGTCTTCATCGCCACGGATTGCACCGAAGAGAGGCACCTTCGGCGCGTCCGGATGATCCAGGACCTCGAGAGCGGCCGGGCGGGCACCCCCGTCATGACCGCCATTAAGGAGATGAAATTGGAATTGAGCCCCCAAGACGTCGCGCGCATCGCCGAACGCGTGAAGCAGATCGTCGGCGGCGGAACCGCGGCCGGCGCTGCGGGCGGCGGCAACCTCGCCCCCGCCCAGCTGGCCCGCATGATCGACCACACCATCCTCAAGCCGGAGGCCACCCAGGCCGACGTGAAGAAGCTGTGCGAGGAAGCCCTCAAGCACAACTTCTTCAGTTGCTGCGTCAATTCCGCCTGGGTGCGCGTCGCCGCCCAGATCCTCCGCGGCTCGTCCGTGAAGGTCTGCGCGGTGGTCGGCTTCCCGCTGGGCGCCGCGGCGCCGGAAATCAAGGCCCTGGAAGCCCGCCGCGCGATCCGCGAGGGCGCCAAGGAAATCGACATGGTCATCAACGTCGGCCTGGTGAAGTCCGGCGACTGGGACGCGGTGACGAAGGACATCCGGGCGGTGTCGGAAGCCTGCAAGGACGGCAGCGCGCTGCTGAAGGTCATCCTCGAGACCTGCCTGCTGACCAAGGACGAGATCGCGAAGGCCTGCGAGGCGTCGATGAAGGCGCGCGCGGACTTCGTGAAGACCTCGACGGGCTTCAACAAGGGCGGCGCCACGGCCGAGGACATCGCGCTGATGGCCCGCACGGTCGCGCCCAAGCGCCTCGGCGTGAAGGCCTCCGGCGGCGTGCGCACCTACGCGGACGCCATGCTGATGATCCGCAACGGAGCGACCCGCGTCGGGTCGTCCAACAGTGTGAAAATGATGGAAGAAGCCGC
>ERZ1645187.315-NODE-315-length-46756-cov-248.374168_pt1 | contig 46756 bp, 37 predicted proteins | sample MGYA00575352_ERZ1645187 | MGnify/ENA primary metagenome ERZ1645187 (study PRJEB40837, sample SAMN11349314) | freshwater sediment metagenome | isolation source: river sediment | host: Sediment | place: India: Wazaribad , New Delhi | collected 2017-02-21 ... | reverse complement strand
TACCCAAGCCATCGAGATTCCCGCCCCCGGTGCCATCCGACCATGACCTATCCCAACATCGCCGACTTTGTAGGCAATACCCCCCTGGCCCGCCTGCAGCGCCTGCCCGGCGAAACCAGCAACCACATCCTGGTCAAACTGGAGGGTAACAATCCCGCGGGCTCGGTCAAGGACCGTCCGGCCCTGTCCATGATCCGCCGGGCCGAGGAGCGGGGCGAGATCCGTCCCGGTGACACCCTCATCGAGGCCACCAGCGGCAACACCGGCATCGCCCTGGCCATGGCGGCGGCCATCAAGGGCTACCGCATGATCCTGATCATGCCGGAGAACATGAGCCTGGAACGACGGGCCCTGATGCGCAGCTATGGCGCGGAGATTATCCTGACCCCGGCCGAGGGCAGCATGGAGGCGGCCATCGATCTGGCCCGGGCCATGGAGGGGCGGGGGGAGGGCCGCATCCTCGACCAGTTCTCCAACCCCGACAACCCCCGAGCCCACTACGAGACCACCGGTCCCGAGATCTGGCGCGACACGGGCGGCGCCATTACCCACTTCGTCAGTTCCATGGGAACCACCGGCACCATCATGGGCACCGGCCGCTACCTCAAGGAGCGAAATGCCGCGATCCAGATCGTCGGCGTCCAGCCCACCGATGGTGCCAAGATCCCCGGCATCCGCCGCTGGCCCGAGGCCTATCTGCCTCGCATCTACGAGCCCAGCCGCGTGGACCGCATCCTTGATGTCACCCAGGCGGAGGCAGAGGAGACCACCCGTGCCCTGGCCCAGCGGGAGGGGATCTTTTGCGGGATCTCCTCCGGCGGCGCCGTGGCCGCCGCCTTGCGCCTGTCGGCGGAGGTGTCGGGGGCGGTCATCGTGGCCATCGTCTGCGATCGGGGGGATCGTTACCTTTCCACCGGCGTGTTTCCGGCCTGAGGCCCGGAGGCCCTGGTCGCTTGCCTATGTCGTTATTTGGCAACAGTCCCCGCCCGTCCGGAGGGCTTCCGGGCCTTCAGTGAGCGAAATAGGACCCCGCTCGCGTGGAATTACCCAAGGATGGCTGTCCGGAATTAATTCATAACTGGCCCGCATACATAAGAAATTCGTTCGGGAAAAGGCCAGGGTCACTGCTGTGGGCCGGACGATTGTCGCTTTTCAGCAACGTCGCCTTTTTGCTGACAAACCGGGTCGGCACCAACTAGAATGATGACCTGTCCAACAGGTGAATAGCAGTTCACGAATTAGAGCGACATCCGCCGCTGATGGCCAGCGGTGGATGTGGAGGCGTATGACGATGCGGCGCGGTAATCAATTCAGCACCTTCGGGCCCCAGGCGCCCCGGGTAGTGGCGCGGGCGGAGCGGAGCGAGACCCGGCGGGTTCAGGGGTGCGGCGTCCTGATGGCGATCCTCGGCCTCTGCTTCTCCAGCCTGGCCCTGGCCGACGAGTTGCTCCGTCAGCGGCTCGATGTCCTCCAGGAGACGCCCAAGCCGACCCTGGCGGGGGTGCGCCTGGCCGCGCCGCAACTGCTCGCGGAGGCCTATGCCGAGCGCGGTTTCGCCTTCGCCTGGGTCAACCCGCGGCAGGTCACCGATTTCATCGCCCTCGCGGAACAGAGCAGCGAGGCCGGCCTGCGTCCCGCCGACTTCCACCTCCCGGAGATCAGCAAACGCCTGCCCAACGCGGATCCCGCCGGCCTTCAGGGCGAGGACCGGGTCCAGATCGAGATTCTCCTTAGCGATGGCCTGCTACGTCTGCTCCACCATGGCCGCTACGGCAAGGTCGACCCCCGGGCGATCGACAAAAACTGGAATCACGACGACGGCCCCAAGGGGGACGCCCTGGTTGCCGACCTGCGCCGGGCCCTGGCCGCCCCCCAACTCAAGAGCGCCGTCAGCGCTCTGCGCCAGGAACCCGGCTTCTACACCCGCCTGAAAGAAGGCCTGGCCCACTATCGGGCCCTGGCCGCCGCCGGGGGCTGGCCGACCATCCCCGCCGGCCCCAAGCTGGAGCCCGGCGTCAATGACGAGCGGGTCCCCCTGATCCGCGACCGCTTGCGCATCACCGGCGATTACCAGGGGCCCACCCAGGTGGCCGGCAATCATTACGGCCCGGAATTGCAAAAGGCCGTGCGCCATTTTCAGGAACGTCACAGCCTCGAGGTCGATGGTCGCATTGGCCGGGCCACCCTGGCGGCCATGAACGTCACCGCCGAGGAGCGGGTGAACCAGATCCGCGTCAATCTGGAGCGGATGCGCTGGGTCAGCGATAAGCTGCCGCCGGACTATCTGCTGGTCGACATCGCCGCCCAGCGCGTCGAGCTGTATCGCGATGGCGAGGAGGTCTGGCACGCCAAGGCCATCGTCGGCCGCCCCGATCGCCCCACGCCCATCTTCCGCGACCGCATCGAGTACCTGGAATTCAATCCCACCTGGACGGTCCCCCCCACCATCCTCAAGGAGGACGTGGTGCCCAAGGCGCGCAAGGATCCCAACGCCGTGCGCAAGAAGGGTCTGGAGATCATCGACCGCCGAGGTAATAAGATCGAGCCCGAGGCCGTGGACTGGAATGTCGCCGCCAACAATCTCCCCTACACCTTCCGCCAGCCGCCCGGCCCCAAGAATGCCCTGGGCCAGGTCAAGTTCATGTTCCCCAACCGCCACTCGGTCTACCTCCATGACACCGCCGATCGTCAACTCTTCCAGCGTGCCACCCGCACCCTGAGCTCGGGCTGCGTGCGGGTGGACAAGCCCATCGAGCTGGCCGAACTGGTGCTCAACGATCCCAAGTGGAACCCGGAAAAATTCACCAGCGTCTTCGAGTCCAAGAAGCCGTCCTCGGTGCGGCTGAAAGAGCCCCTGCCGGTCATCCTCTCCTATTGGACGGCGGAGGCCGACGATCAGGGCCAGGTGCATTTTCGCGAGGACTTCTACGGCCATGACAAGCCGGTGCTTGCCGCCCTTGATGGCCCGGGCGCCGGCCTGCGGCTCTATCGCCCCGCCAGTCAGGAGCCGGCCCCGGCCAAGGACAGCGTCCCCGAGGCCGAGGCCAAGGACTGGATCGCTGGCGCTGGTGCCGGCAGTGATGGCACGGCGGGCGGCGACAAACCTGCCGCGGGGACCCCATCCGCGACGGTCCCCACCAAAGAGGCCAAGGTCGAGACGCCGGAGCCTAAGTCCAGCGCGGCGGCGATCAGCCCCAAGCCGAAGGCCTGAGGCCTTCTGCTTCTCCCTCCACCTCGCCCTCGCCAAAGGCCTCCGTCCGGTAGCGGCTGACGCGCAGCTGGTCGGACCAGTAATCCGGCGGCAGACCCGCCTTGAGTTTCAGATGACGCAGAAAGTCCCGCCGCTCGGGGAGAGACTCCCACACCGCGGGCAGGAAGGTCCCCCGGGCGGCGCCCTCCTCCAGGATCAGGCCGTCTCGTCCCGGCTCGATCAGGGCCAGGAGCTCCGCCTCGGAGCCGAAGCTCAGGGGCGTCGCTGGAGTCAGCACCGAGATCTCGATCCGTAAGGTTCCCAACTCCCGCGCCGTGAGGGGTGGAAAACGGGGATCGCGGAAGGCGGCGGCGAAGGCGTTGTCCGCCACGTCCCGCACCAGGGGTTGGATGGCTTCCAGGTGGCCGATACAGCCCCGCAACTCTCCCCCAGTCGTCAAGGTGACAAAGGCCGCCCGGCGGGCCCGCAGGGGCTCCTCGAACTCCTCCGGGACCACTGGCAGGGGGCGGCCGACCTCAAGACCCTGGACGATTGAGCGGCGTGCCAGCGCCAGCAGGGTCTGGCGGTGCGTGGGGGTTAAGGTGGCCGTATCCGCAACCTTCGTTGCCGGGGATGGCTGACGCGTTTCCACGATCGTGCGCTCAGGCGAAGGCAAAGGCGCCATAGCCGACCACCCGGTCCCGGGGACCCGCCGTATCGCCGGAATTGCGCAGATCCAGCACCTGGCATTGAAGCCCGTGGTGGCGCGCCGCCCGCAGCAGCCCCTTCACCGGGATACGGCCACAGGCCTGGTCGTCACCGATCGCCGCCGGGTCCAGGGCGGCGATGGCCTGGCTGGTGGCCGCGTCCAGGCGGCGGGCGGTGGCGTAGTCCAGGTAATGGCTAAGATCCGAACTCACCAGGATCAGGGTCTCATCCCCGCCCCACAGCTGCTCCAGCACCGCCGCGACCTCCGCCGTCGAGGCCTCGCCCACCAGGAAGGGCACCAGGCGGAAGTCCTCCAGCAGCAATTGCAGGAAGGGTAACTGTACCTCCAGACAATGTTCGCCCTGGAAGGGGGCCTCGAAGGCCCGCGCCTGGGGCAGATCCGCGATGGCCGCGTAGGCCTCCCGATCCACCGGCACCTGGCCTAGGGGGGTGAGAAAGGCCTCCGCCTGACTGTAGGCCAGGCCGTGAAAGGGTAAGCGGTGGGAGGGGCCAAGCAGTACCACCCGGTGAATGGCCGCGGTCCCAGCCGCCAGTTGGGCGTAGGCACTCCCTGCCACCGGTCCCGAGTAGATGTAACCGGCGTGGGGAACGATGAGCGCCTTGGGCCAGCGCGTGCGCCGCGACCCGGCCGGGGCCTCAGCCCCCTTCCGGCTCCCCGCCCCGCTCCCAGCCTCCTGCTCCGCCCCACTTTCAGGCCCAGCGCTCGATGTGGGGCCTGGAGACAGAGGACCTCCGTCTGGGGCCAAGCGCGTATAAGCCCGGACCTGCGCCGCCAGGGCCCGGGGGTCCGCCGGGTAAAAGGTCCCGGCCACATTGGGATAACGTAACACGCCCACCGTTCGCCTCCTGGGCACTGCCCACCATGCACTACCCATCATTCACGACCCTGACCGGGTTCCCTATCCCGTCTATGCTTAGTGTAGGTCCAAAATCCTCCCTTCGCCGACCCGCCAGGCCGGCGATCAGGCCACGCCCGAGGAGGGCAATGCCATGATCCCACCCCTTAGCTATCACCCCACCCGCTACTGGCACCGGCTGGAAGACGGCCGGGTCCAATGCGACCTCTGCCCCCGCAACTGTCATATCAAGGAGGGGCAGGCCGGGCTCTGCTTCATCCGCGCCTGCCACGAGGGCGCGGTGGTCCTCACCAGCTACGGACGCTCCAGCGGCTTCTGCGTCGATCCCATCGAAAAGAAGCCCCTCAATCATTTTCTCCCCGGCACCCCGGTCCTTTCCTTCGGGACCGCCGGTTGTAACCTCGCCTGCAAGTTCTGTCAGAATTGGGACATGAGCAAATCCCGTGAGGTTGACACCCTGGCCGAGAGCGCTTCGCCGGAGGCCATCGCCCGTCGCGCCGCCGAATTGGGCTGTCGCAGCGTGGCCTATACCTACAATGACCCGGTGATCTTTCTGGAGTATGCCGTTGACACCGCCCACGCCTGCCGCGCCCGGGGCATCCGCAACGTTGCCGTCACCGCGGGCTATATCAATCCCGGGGCCCGCGAAGACTTCTTCGCCGCTATGGACGCCGCCAACGTCGACCTCAAGGCCTTCACCGACGACTTTTACCATCGGCTCTGTAGCGGGCATCTCCAGCCCGTGCTCGACACCCTGGAGTATCTGCACCATGAGACCAAGGTCTGGGTGGAACTGACCACCCTGCTCATCCCCGGCCACAACGATAGTGACGCGGAGATCGAGGCCATGACCCAGTGGGTGGTGTCCCACCTGGGGCCGGCGGTGCCCATGCATTTCACCGCCTTTCACCCGGACTGGAAGATGCTGGATGTCTCGCCGACCCCGGCCGCTACCCTGAGCCGGGCCCGCGACATCGCCCGCCGCAATGGCGTGCGTTACGCCTATACCGGCAATGTCCACGACCGTCGGGGGGAGAGCACCTGGTGCCACCAGTGTGGCAATCTGCTCGTCGAGCGTGACTGGTATGAGCTGGGGACCTGGGGCCTCGACGCCCACGGTCGCTGCGCCGCCTGTGGCACCCCTTGCGCCGGGGTCTTCGAGGCCCGGCCCGGTGACTGGGGCAGCCGCCGTCAGCCAGTGGCCATGGCGGCATGAAGCATTCCCGGTTGCAAGAGGACGACCCGGCTGCGGAACCTGCGGCGGGTTCGGCGGCAGATCTGGTGGCGAATCAGGACGCGGCCGGCGCTGGCCCGACCGTGCCGCCGACTGCCGACCCTCCCATGCCACCGACCCTCGCTCCGACCATGCCGCCGACCGTCGACCCGCCATTGGTCCAGGGGCGGCTGGGCGTCCTGGGGGAGGTCTGTCGGCCCCTGACCTTCGCCGTCCGCGTTCTCCGCGCCTTTCGACGCAATCAGGGCATGCTCCTCTCCGGGGCGGTCGCCTACTACATGCTCTTGTCCATCATCCCGCTCATGCTCCTGTTACTGGTGGGGCTGTCCAACCTCATCCCCGAGCCTCAATTGCTGGAGGCGGTCCAGGAGGAGCTCAACCTCTTCATCCCCGGCATGGCGGAGACCGTCACGCTGCAACTGGAGCAGTTCCTGCTCAACCGGCATCTGATCGGCTGGCTTGGCGTGCTGGTGCTGATCTTCTTCGCCACCATGGCCTTCAGTCTGCTGGAAAATGCTATGTCGGTGATCTTCGTCCACCGGGTCGCCGTGCATCGGCGACATTATCTGGTCTCGGCCCTGATCCCCTTCCTCTTCATTGCCCTCATCGGTGCCGGCCTGTTGTTCATCACCTTCGCCAGCAGCGCCCTAGAGGCCTTGTCCCAGACCCAATGGGAACTCTTTGGTCAGCGCTGGGGTCTGGACGGCCTCTCCGTGCCGCTGCTCTACCTCGCCGGCCTGGGCGGGGAGGTCCTGCTCTTCACCTCCCTCTACCTGGTCATGCCCCACGGCAGCATCGCCACGCGCCATGCCCTGGTCGGCGGTCTGGTTGCCGCCATCCTCTGGGAGATCAGTCGCCATGTCCTGGTCTGGTACTTCAAGACCCTGTCGTTGGTGAACCTCATCTACGGCTCCTTTGCCGGCGCCGTCGTCGTCCTGCTCACCTTCGAGGTCGCCGCCCTCATCCTCCTGTTCGGCGCCCAGGTCATCGCTGAGTTCGAGCGCTGCCAAGGGCCGGAGGAGGAGGCTTCTGGCTTCAATACCTGAACCGCACCCGCGCTTGCAACCGGCGCCGGGGCGCGGATAATCCGCCCCCTTTTGCCCCGGAGCCGATGCCGTGTTCAAGAACCTCCGTCTCTTCAAGCTGGACGACCCGGCCGCGGTCGACCTGGATCGTTGCGAGGCCCAACTGGCGGCGCGGCGCTTCCGCCCCTGCGGCCCCCTGGAGACGGCGACCATGGGCTGGGTCCCGCCCCTGGGTGAGGAGACCAGTGCCCTGAGCCATATCGCCGGTGATTGCGTCCTGGTCTGCGTCCGCCGCCAGGAGCGGCTGCTGCCTGCCGCCGTGGTGGCGGAGACCCTGGACGAGAAGATCGCCGAGATCGAGGATCGCGAGGCGCGCACGGTGGGGCGTAAGGAGCGGCGTCAGGTAAAGGACGAGGTGCTGCTGGACCTCTTGCCCCGCGCCTTCACTCGATCGCGCCGCGCCTGCGCCTACCTGGACCGCCAGACCGGCTGGCTGCTGGTGGACGCCGCTAGCGCCAAGGCCGCCGAGGACCTGGTGGACCTGCTGCGCGAGACCCTCGGCTCCCTGCCGGTGCACCCGCCGCGTCCGTCCCGACCGCCCGAACTCCTCCTGACCCAATGGGTCACCACGGGCGACCTGCCCGCCGGCCTGACCCTGGGCGATGAATGCGAGCTGCGCGATGCCCAGGACGAGAAGGCGGTGGTCCGTTGCCGCGGCCATGACCTGGCCGCCGAGGAGATCGCCACCCACCTGCGCGCCGGCAAGCAGGTCACCAAGCTGGCCCTGGACTGGCGGGAGGGCCTGACCTTCGTCCTCCAGGAGGATCTGTCCCTCAAACGCTTGCGCTTCGCCGACGAGCTGCTGGAAGAAGGTCTGGATGAGGGGCTGGAAGACGAGGCCGCCCGGCTGGATGCCGAGTTCATCCTCATGACCGGGGAACTGCGCGCCCTGCTGGCCTGCCTGGAGGAGGCATTCCTCCAGGCGGAGGCTCCCGCGGATCTGGCGGCTCCGGCGGCTCTGGCGGCGGAGTCCGACCCGCCGTTCTAGCCGCCGCTTGGGTGGAGGGCCGGGCGCTACCGCTGCCCTTCGCGCCCCGACTCAAGTACCAGCACCGTCAGACGCCGTAATAGCCCCGATACCAGTCCACGAAGCGTGCGACCCCCGTCTCCACCGGGGTATCGGGCTTATAGCCGGTATCCCGCACCAGGTCGGTGACATCGGCGTAGGTGTCCGGCACGTCACCGGGCTGGAGCGGCAGCAGGGTCTTCTCAGCCTTCCGGCCCAGGCAGTCCTCCAGCACCTCGATATAGCGCAACAACTCCACCGGGTGTTGGTTGCCGATGTTGTAGACCCGGTAGGGCGCGGCGCTGGTGGCCGGGTCCGGGGTGGCGCCATCCCAGGCCGGGTTGGCGGCGGCGGGACGGTCGAGGACGCGGATCACCCCCTCGACGATGTCGTCCACGTAGGTGAAGTCGCGGCGGTGGCGGCCGTAGTTGAAGACCTCGATGGGCTCTCCAGCGAGGATGGCCTTGGTGAACTTGAACAGGGCCATGTCCGGCCGGCCCCAGGGGCCGTAGACGGTGAAGAAGCGCAGGCCGGTGGTCGGCAGCCGGTAGAGGTGGCTGTAGGTGTGGGCCATGAGCTCGTTGGCCTTTTTGCTGGCGGCGTAGAGGCTCAGGGGGTGGTCGACGTTGTGGTGTACCGAGAAGGGCATGACGGTGTTGGCGCCATATACCGAGCTGCTGGAGGCGAAGACCAGGTGCTCGACCCCATGGTGCCGGCAGCCCTCCAGGATGTTGGCGAAGCCGGTGAGGTTGGTGTCCACGTAGGACATGGGGTTCTCGATGGAGTAGCGCACCCCGGCCTGGGCGGCCAGATTGACCACCCGCTGGGGTTGGTGCGCCCGAAAGGCGGCGGCGACGCCCTCCCGGTCCTGGATGTCCAGGCGCAGGTCGGTGAAGCCGGGATGCGTCAGAGTGCGGGCCAGGCGGGCCTCCTTGAGGCCCACGTCGTAGTAGTCGTTGAGGTTGTCGACGCCGATGACCTCGTCACCCCGTTCGAGCAGGCGCAAGGAGAGGGCGGAACCGATGAAGCCGGCGCTGCCGGTGACGAGTATTTTCATGAACGGGCCTCGTAGTGAATCCAATCGCCTGACTGCGGCCAGGGGCCGGCTGGCCTGAAATGATATACCCGAAGGCAGGGGGTGTCCCCAGCGGTGGACCGGGCTAGAATGGCCAGCATGAAAATGCGTCTTCACCCCCTTTACAAGAAATTCCTCCTGCTGGCCATGGTCCTGGGCCCCCTCTATTGGCTTACCCTGACCGAGGATGGCCAGTTGCGCGTGGACGCCGTCCTCCTGACCCTGGCCGGGGAGCCGGAGCTCAATCTGACCATCGAAGGGCTGAACGGCGAGCTTACGGAAGCCCAGTTTCACCAGCTTTTCCCCGACCTGGCGCTGGACTGCGCCCCGGCCGCGACCCCCTTTGGCGATCGGGCCTGCCGGGTCGAGATCAGCCTCTTCAACACGCTGCCGGCGCGGGCCTTTACCCTCTATATGGCCGGTGACCGGGCGCGGGCGGCGCGGGTGGATTACCGTCCGCGCTCCCAGGGGGCGCTGGAGGCGCAGTTGCGCCATCGCTTGGGGGTTACCGGCCAGCGGGACCCCGACCATCCCGATGCCCAGACCTGGCGGGTCGCCGATGGCCTGGTGCTGATGCCCGCCACCCGGCCCAAGGACCCGAGCCAGGCCGCCCTCTTCTGGCTCTCCGCCGCCGCGCTCAGCCAGGTCAAGGATCGGGGGGCGGTCGCGGAGTGAATCGTCCACCCGTTTCGGTTTTCCTCATTCCCAACCTTCCGCGGGTGCATTCCGGTCGGGGGACCCGTGCGAAACCCCCCTCCGGGTGCGCCCGGCGGGGGAACAGATGCGCTGGATTTCTCTCGCGTCAGCGGCCACCGGTTGGCTGACGGCTCTCAACCCATGCTCAGGAGTTTGACTCATGGCGAACGAAGGCTATCACGAACCCGTGGCGGAACTGTCGGACGAAACCCGCGACATGCACCGGGCCATCATCTCCCTGATGGAGGAACTGGAAGCGGTGGACTGGTATAACCAGCGCGTCGATGCCTGCAAGGACGGCGAACTCAAGGCCATCCTGGCCCATAACCGCGACGAGGAGAAGGAACACGCCGCCATGGTGCTGGAATGGATCCGTCGCCAGGACCCCAGCTTTGACCATGAATTGCGCGATTATCTGTTCACAGACCAGCCCATCGCCCATGAGAAGGGTGCCCATTAGCCCCGAGGTGCCCGGGCGCCCGGCGTGGCTCTAGCCGGAGGATAGACGACGGGTACCCTGATTACGGCGCCGGCGGACAGGCTCGGACCTCCAAGTCCGCGGAAGTGGAATATTCTGACTACTCGCTGATCGGTTTGGGAGTTGATCGCGGCTGGCAGTTTGTCTTCACTTCTCGCGCTGGCCAGCCAGCCGTCCCTCGTCGCACCACAACCCGGATTCCGAACGTCAGTACCCGAGGTCTGGATCACCCAATAAGGAGGCAACCCCTGTCATGAAAGAGACGATCAAGCGACTAACTCCCCCACCGGTACGGTCGCTTTTCACCCGCCTGGGGCGTTTTTACGCTACCCCACAGGTTACATTCCCCTCGCAGGAGGGTGCTTTCCAAACCCTCAAGGGACTTGGATGGAACCCGAGGACCTGCATCGACGTGGGTGCCTACCATGGCGATTGGGCCGGGATGTTCCGCTCCATCTTCCCTGACGCGAACGTGCTGATGATTGAGGGCCAGGACGCCAAGGAAGCCCGCCTGAAGGAGGTGGCGGCCGAGTCAGCCGGACATATCGACTATGCCATGTCCTTGCTGGGCGCCCAGGATGGCATCGAGGTCGAGTTTGCCGAGATGGAGACCGGTAGTTCCGTCTTCGAAGAGTCGAGCCCCTACGCGCGCCACAAGGTCAAGAAACAACTCGTGACCCTGGACACCCTGCTGAAGCGGCACCCGCGATTCGAGGGCGCACAGAGCCTCAAACTCGATACCCAGGGCTATGAGATGGAGGTGCTCAGGGGCGCCACGCAACTGCTCAGGACCGTCGAGACTGTCCTCATGGAAGTCTCCCTAGTGCCTATCAACCAGGGCGCACCGGCCTTTGCCGACATGGTCGCCTTCATGAGCGAACGCAACTTCAAGCTGTTCGACTTCTGCAGCCAGATCCGGCGTAAGGATGGGGTGCTGTGGCAAACCGATCTCATGTTCATCCGTAAGGATGCGGGTATCCACATCGAGAGTCGCCTGACCGAGGACAATTGGGCCAAGATCAAGTAGGCCTGTTGGCCGTTTGGGGCTGGCGGACGACTGATTCAGCCCGCCCGAGGCCAGGGTCATGAGTACGCCCACCATGTGTCTCGGGCAGATCAAAATCGGGTGGAGCAGCGTTGCCATTCGCCGGCCATCAATAGCAACTTCTTCCCCAACACGCCGGCTTGGTGGTTTTGGTCGTCCTCGCCCGGTGCCCACTATGCCTACGACGCGTGGAGCGTCCCCTTCCACGATGGCTACGTCCACGGCCACCATAAGAACTCTGCCTACTACGTGCGGCTCGTGCGCTGCGGACAGTGACTGGGTCCTTTTGGCACGGGCTGATGGGTGCCAGGACGCCGCCAGCGGTTCACCCTGATCCCGTCCACTGGGAAAAAGCGGGGAGCAACCGGCGATGACACCGGCTGCCTCATGGCGGTTTGGCGACGCCTGAAGAGGGATCACGGCGCGACCGGCTTATGCCTTATCGATAGATGTCGCGACGGTGGCCAAGATCCACGACCAAAATCAGGAGACGTCCGGCGTGGATTTCGTAAATGACGCGATAGTCCCCGACGCGAATCCGCCAGGCGTCTCGACCGGTGAGCTTCTTGGCTTCGGAGGGCCTCGGGTCATCCATCAGGCGGCGGATGGCAGTGATGATCCGCCCCTGTTCTGGTCGCGCGATTCGTGCAAGCGCCCGTTGCGCACGCCGTTCGATAAAGAGGCTATAGGTCAATCGCGGCCGCCGGCTTGAATTTCGCGCAGGGCCTGCTCGAAAGGTAGCGGTTCCGAGGGCGCTGCCTTCGCCGCGTCATAAGCGCGGATGTCATCGAGTTCTTCCAGGTCAGCTTGGATCTCCCGCCAGACGGCGAGCGGCAGCACGACGGCTCGGCGGTTGCCCGCTCCGTCAACCAGATACTCTTCGTGGACGGCGTTCATCGCATCACCTCACAGGCGTTGTGGCCGAAGGATTGTATATGCCTAAGGCGTGTCGAGCACGATCACCCCGGCAGAACCCAGTCGCTCTTCGGGGCGCTGCCGAGAATATCCCCGTGAATTCTGACCTGGCCGGCGATATCAGGATGGGGGTGACGATGCAAGGCTGGCGGGGCCTCCGTCGGCTCGTCCAGGGTCAGCACGATGATCTCGACGCGGCGATCATTGAAATCCTCGGGCAATGCGGTGGAAACCCGCCGATTCCTAACCTGGTCATAGAGTCGTTGAACCTGCATGTTGCGATGCTCCTGGAGGACTTGGACATCAGTTCGCCCACTACCATGCACCGGGGGCAGGGCAAAATCGGGAACTGAATCCGGCCCCATGGGCAGGGGGCTAGCTGAAAGCCCAGTGGTTTCTGGGCAACTTTTATGGCGCCAAGGTTGGAGAAGGAACCGGTATCAGCCTGGGCCTTTCCTCAGAGAACCACATCTGCAAGGCGGATTCCCCCGCCGGCCATTGGCCTTTGAGGCGGTTGACGGGCTCAGGCCCGGTGAAGGCGAGATAGCCGTATTTGCCATAGTGGGGCAGCTTGCGCGCCAGGCCGGGGAGGGCAGCGGCGGTGCCGGTGGCGATCAGACCCAGGGGATAGCCGGCTTGCTCTCGCACCAGGGCCAGGCTGGCGTCATCGCCCTCGATGACCTGGTCATCCAGGGTCAGGCGGCGGTGCATGGGGTCGAGGCCCGGCGCCCTGGCCGCCAGCTCCGTCAGGAAGCGGTTGCTCCAGCCCAGCAGCCAGACGGGTCGGTCCTCCGGCAGACGGTCCAGGTCCTGGTCCAGGACCAAGTCCCACCCTTTGGCCTGGCCAAGCCAGGCCTGCGCCAATTGACGGTAACCCGCCGCCAGATCAGTGGGTTCCGCCGCGGCCAGGACCATCAGACCGCGCTCGGCGCCGAAAAGGGCGCTGAGGCTGGGGGGATTCTCCCCCGGCGCCAGGTGGCGGAAGAGGTCGAACTCGGGGTCCAGGGCCAGGCGCAGGGGCGCGGCCGGCAGTTCGAGGTCAAACTCCAGGGTGCGGGCGTCCATGGGCAGGCGCCGCTGGACCAGGCCACCCTCGGCGAGGTGGACCACCAGGGGGACTTGCAACGGGAAGGGGGCCTCGGGCTGGGTCTGCTCCACCTGGCCCACCAGCCGGTAACCGCCTTTGGGCCGGGTGCCTGGGGTTGTATCCTCAATGGCCAGGTCCTGGACGGCCGTTTCCTTGCTAATTGGGGTCCCGTCAACCACTACTGCCCTGGTCGGAGGCTCGTCGGCCACTACCGCCTTGTTCGGGGTCGTCCCTGACGGGCCCTCGTCGCTGCGAGCCACCGTTTCAGCCGGTGGTTCGAGGATCACCCGGGACAGGCCCAACTTTGGGGCGCCGGTGCGCTGGGTCCAGGCGGCAAAGAAGTCCTGGAGATCCCGACCGCTGACCTGCTCGAAGGCGAGCCGGAGTTGCTCGTAGCCGGCGGCGCGGAAGGCGTTGTCGGCGTAGAAGCGGCGCAGACCGGCGATGAAGGTCTCATCCCCCAGGTCGCGGCGCAGCATGTGGAAGAGCATCAGGCTCTTGCCATAGCCGATGGCCTGGGAGGCGGAGCCGTGGCGGCCGCGGAAGGCATTGAGGGGGAAGTCCTCGCCGTCGCGCACATAGTCGGCATAGGCCTGGAGGCCGTCGCGCCGGTACTGGGCGCCCTGGCCCTCCCGCTCCTTGAGCAGATGGTCGGCCAGGTAGGCGGTGAGGCCCTCGCTCCAGTTGCCGGTCGCATAGTCGATATAGATGCTGTTGCCCCACCAGTTGTGCAGGATCTCATGGGGATAGGAACTGTGGAGGATGAAGGGCAGGCGGATGACCTGGGGGCCGAGGAGGGTGAAGGAGGGCATGCCGTAGCCCGTCTCCCAGAAATTCTCCACCAGGGCGAACTTGGCGTAGGGATAGGGGCCGATCAGGTCGCTGTAGAGGGCCAGATAGTCCGCCGTGGCGTCCAGGTAGCGCCGGGCCAGCGCCTCGTCCGCCTGGCGCAGGTAGACCTGGGCCTCCCCGTGGTCGGTGGGCTGGACATAGGCGGTGAAGGGGGCGGCGATGAGGTAGATGTCGTCCTGGGGCCGGTCCTCCCGCCAGGTCACGCGCACCCTTGCCGTGGTTGCCCCAGCCGGTTCCATGGTTGCCCCAGCCGGGGTGGTGCCGTCCGTGGCGATCGTTGGCGTGGTGTTCTCTGGGTAGGCACCCCGTGCGATGGTGGTTTGGTTGGGTCCGGCGCCCTGGGAGACGGCGCTCCAGCCGGGGGGCAGGTCCACCTGGAGACGGAAGCGATAGAGGGCGCCCGCGAATTGAGGATACCAGCCGCTGCCGCCGTCCAGGACCACGCCCTCGGCGCTGAGGATGCCCCGGGTCCACTGCCGGGTACGGCCCATGCCCTCCGAGACCCGTTCCAGGTCGCCACGGATGGAGCCGGCGTAGCTCAGGGTCACGGGGCCGGGGCCCTGGCGGTGCAGCCGGAACGTCTCCAGGCCACCCTTGGAGCCGAGGGGCTCCAGTCGCGCCGCGCCCGCCAGCACTCGGGGTTCAAGCCCCGGGTGGAGGAGGAAGGTCCAGTCCTCCCGCTCCTCCGGCAGGGTCAGGGTGGCGGTCACGGCCAGGATGCCCTGGTCCGGTTGCAGGCGAGCCTCCAGGTCGTAACCGATCAGGGTCTGGGCGCCCAAGCCGGGGACGGCAAGTAGCAGGAGGCAAAGGGCCAACCAGGGCCATGAGCCCTGGGTCTGGGGTCGAGCACGGCGAACCGTGATACCCAGCGGTAAGGGGGTCAAGGTCAAGGATGGGCGTGACATGGGGCTACCCCGCGACATATGGCTGAATATTTGACTGTATCAACCGCGAACGGATGTGCAAATTATCTGTCCCGACCGAGGAGCGCTAGGCAAGGGCTTTGGCACAGCCTCCCTTGGCCTGGCCAGGCATGGCATGGCCTGAACTGGTCTGCTCTGCTCTGGTGGGGAAAAAGGGCGCTACCAGCCTTCGAGAAATGGCGGCGGGCCAGTATGATCCGGCCCTACCTGACCCCAGATAGCGCCGAAGGGGGCGCATTCGACCCGGGAAAACCCAAGATCGATTCACGGTGGGAAGCAATAGACCATTTGTAACCGTTCAGTCCCCCTCTCCCCAACCCTCCCCCGCCAGGGGGGAGGGAGTTAGAGCACCAGCGGCTTGCGCTACCGAAGCCCTCCCGGGCGCGAGGGGTCTGAACGAATACGCCAATCTCTTCGATCCTGGGCTTGGGCCGGCCCCCCGACCTCTGCCATTTTCGCCACTTACAGCCAGTGAGAAACCCATGTCTGATCTGCCTCATCCCTTACGCGCGACAATTGGCGGCTTCCTGTTCCTCTGCCTGGTGCAGCCTGCCCTTGGCCAGGCTGCGACACCGCAGGAAGCCGTGCCCTTGGGGGAGGACCAACTCCTGGATACCCGCACCGCCGTGGTCGATCTGACCAACCTGACCAACCTCGAGGCCCTGATCCCCCGCCTGGCGGAGCGTCGGGTGGTTTTCGTCGGCGAGGCCCATGATCGCTATGAGGACCACCTCAATCAGTTGGCGATCATCCGTGGGCTGCACCAGCGGGGCGCGGACCTGGCCATCGGCATGGAGATGTTCCAGCAGCCCTTCCAGGCGGCCTTGGATGCCTATGTCGCCGGGGAGATCGACGAGGGCGAAATGCTGCGGCGCACGGACTACTTCGAGCGCTGGCGCTTCGACTACCGCCTCTATCGGCCCATCCTGCGCTTCGCCCGGGAGCATGGCATCCCCGTCATCGCCTTGAATCTGGAGCTGGAGATCACCGCCAAGGTCGGCCAGGGTGGGCTGGAGGCCCTGTCCCCGGAGGAGCGCGCCCGCATCCCCACGGAGATCGATGGCAGCGACCCCGCCTATCGGCAGCGGGTCAAGGCGGTCTTCGACCTGCATCCCAAAGGAAAGCAACTGGAGCAAAAGGAGGGGGGCGAGGGCCAGGACCCGAATCCGGACCAGGACTTCGAGCGCTTTCTCGCCGTCCAGTTGCTGTGGGACGAGGGCATGGCCGAGCGCGCCGCCCGCTATCTTCAGGACCATCCCGGTAAACAATTGGTGATTCTCGCCGGCAGCGGCCATCTGGAGTACGGCCAGGGCATCCCCAGCCGGCTGTTGCGTCGAATAGCCACGTCTACGTCAACGCCCCCGTCATCCGCCATCGTCCTCAATGGCGGCCAGCGCGACCTGGAGCCCCAGGTCGCCGACTTCCTGCTTTACCCCCGTCGGATCGAACTCGCCGCCACCGGCCGCTTGGGGGTGATGCTGGATACGGCGGCCAAGGGCTCCGGTGTCGCCGTCCAGGGCTTCAGCGACAACAGCGGTGCCTCCGCGGCGGGGATGAAGGAGGGCGACCGCATCGTGCGGATCGGCGACCAGGCCATTGATGTCTATGCGGACATCCGCCTGGCGCTCATGGACAGCCGTCCCGGTCAAAAGCTGCCGGTAGCCGTGGAACGAGGTGAGTCGGATGTTGCGGAACGTCTCACCCTGGAGGTGGAATTACACTGACCACCCGTCCCTGATGGCGGCCTCAGCCGTCTTCAGCCCTGTTCAGGCCCTGGCCTGACTGAAGACCCACGTGCCTCGGGTGGATCCGTCAGGAAGGGCAGTATCCCAGCTATTAAAGACGTGAGTTGAAGGTCCGGGCACGACGACCAATACGCACCTGGGGCAGGAAGAAGCCGATGAGGATGCCGCCGACGATGACCCCGCCGCCGATGAGGAACCAGCGCTGGTTGTTGCTGTGGTCCAATTCCCGGTTGATCTGTTCCAGTTCGGCCACCTGGCGGGTGAGATCGGCGACCGTCTGCCGCAGTTCACCCCGCTCCCGCAGGATGCGCGGGGCGTCGCCGGCGGCCTGGCGGATGCTGAGCAACTCCTCCTCCAGCCGGCGCTTGTCGGCGAGGGTGGCCTCCAGGCTGGCCTGGACCTCCTGCAGGGAGGGGGGCAGGGCGGCGAAGCGGGCCTCCAACTCCTGAACCTTGGCCTCCAGACCGGCGACCTGATCCCGGGCGGCGGGCTCCACCTGGAGCCGGTCGCTGGCGACGAAGCCGATGAGACCATCCTCGGTCTTGACCCTGGCATAGCCGCTCTTGTCGTTGCTGCCGAGGACCTCCAGGGGGGTACCGGTGGTCAGGGTGCGCCGCACCTTATACTTAAGGCTCTCGCCGGCCCGCAGGGGGACCTCGCACTGATCGCTGATGTAGCGGGTCTCGGCCCCCGCCAGGGACGGGGCGACCAGCCAGGGCGCGGCCAGCCACAGGGCCATCAAGAGACTCGGCAGGCGCCAAAGCGAGGATGCGCGGTGGTTCATGGCGTCAGTACCTTAACCGCCGGACTCCCAAACTGGACCCAGCAGCAGGAATTCCAGCAAGGCCTTCTGACTGTGCAGCCGGTTTTCCGCCTCATCCCAGACCACCGACTGGGGACCGTCGATGACCCCGGCGGATACCTCCTCGCCGCGGTGGGCCGGCAGGCAGTGCATGAAGAGGGCGTCCGGCCGGGCCAGGGCCATCATGGCCTCGTCGACGATGTAGCCGGCGAAGGCGCGCAGGCGGGCCTCCTGCTCGGCCTCCTGGCCCATGCTGGTCCAGACATCGGTGACCACCAGGTCCGCCCCGGCCACCGCCGCGCGGGGGTCGCGCAGCAGGACGCAGCGCTCGCCGGCGGCGGCGAGGAGCCCGGGGTCGGGGTCGAAGCCCTCCGGACAGGCGATGCGCAACTGAAAATCGAACAGGGGCGCGGCCTCCAGGTAGGACTGGCACATGTTGTTGCCATCGCCCACCCAGGCGACGGTGCGGCCGCGGATGTCGCCGCGATGCTCCCACCAGGTCTGCATGTCCGCCAGCAACTGGCAGGGGTGGAGGTGGTCGGTAAGGGCGTTGATCACCGGCACCCGGGAATGGGCGGCGAACTCCTCGACGATGGCATGGGCGAAGGTGCGGATCATGATCACGTCCACCATCCGCGACAGGACTCGGGCGCTGTCGGCGATGGGCTCGCCCCGGCCGAGCTGGGTGTCCCGGGGGGAGAGGAAGATGGCATGGCCGCCGAACTGGGCCATGCCGGCCTCGAAGGAAACCCGGGTGCGGGTGGAGGCCTTCTCGAAGATCATGCCCATGACCTTGTTGGTCAGGGGGGCATGGACTTCCCCAGCGCGATGCAAACGCTTCAGTTCCGTGGCCCGCCGCAGCAGCTCACGGGCCTCGTTCGGGGTCAGGTCAGTCAGGCGGAGGAAGTGGCGGGGGGGGCGCGGGTCCGTCATGGCGATCTCAGCTTCCATGGGCCGGGGGCGACGGGGTGGCCAGGAAATCCCCGATCAGCCGCGCCAGCCCCCCGACCAGCAGGTCGGCCTGGGCCGGTTCCAGGATCAGGGGCGGCAGCAGCCGGATGACCCGGTCGGCGGTGACGTTGATCAGCAACCCGGCGGCCAGGGCCTGAGCGACCAATTCGGCGCAGGGGCGGTCGAGCTCGATGCCGATCATCAGCCCCCGTCCGCGGATGTCCAGCACCCCGGGCTGGTGGGCCAGGGCCTGGCGGAAGCCGGCCAGGATCTGCTCGCCCCGCTCGGCGGCCCGGGCCGTCAGGCCCTCGGCCTCGATGGTCGCCAGCACGGCGCTGGCGGCCCGGCAGGCCAGGGGGTTGCCGCCGAAGGTGGAGCCGTGCGTGCCGGGGCCCAGGACCTCCGCCGCCGCCCCTCGCGCCAGGCAGGCGCCGATGGGCACGCCGTTGGCCAGGCCCTTGGCCAGGGTCATGACGTCGGGCTGGATGCCACTGTGTTGATGGGCGAAGAGCTTGCCGGTACGGCCCATGCCGGTCTGGATCTCGTCCAGCATCAGCAGCCAGGCGTGGCGGTCGCAGATCTCCCGCAGGCGCGGCAGGTAGTCGGCGGCGGGGACGCGGATGCCGCCCTCGCCCTGGATGGGCTCGACCAGGATGGCGACCAGGTCGTGGCGGTTGGCCCCGGCGGTCTCCACCGCCGCCAGGTCGTCGTAGGGGACGCGGACGAAGCCCTGCACCAGGGGCTCGAAGCCGGCCTGGACCTTTCGGTTGCCGGTGGCGGTGAGGGTGGCCAGGGTACGGCCGTGGAAGCTGTTCTCCATGACCAGGATGGCGGGTTTCTCCACGCCCCGGTGGTGGCCATGGAGACGGGCCAGCTTGATGGCGGCCTCGTTGGCCTCGGCCCCGGAGTTGCCGAAGAAGACCCGGTCCATGCCCGCCAGGGTGGTCAGGCGGGCGCCGAGTTCGGTCTGGGCGGCGATCTGATAGAGGTTGGAGGTATGCACCAGGGTACCGGCCTGGTCGCACAGGGCCTCCCGCACCGCGGGGTGGGCATGGCCCAGCCCGCAGACAGCGATGCCAGACAGGGCGTCGAGATAGCGCGTGCCGGCCTGATCCCAGAGCCAGGCGCCCTCGCCGTGGGTGAAGGTGACGGGCAGGCGCCGGTAGGTCGCCATCAAGGGGTCGGTCATGCTCAGAACCCTTCCATAGCCAAAAAGAAAAAGGCGGCTCCGGCTGAACGGGAGCCGCCTCGGATCACACTGTCAAGGGGTGGGATTATAGCCAGGTCCGTGAAGCGCTGCCAAGCCCTTGACTACCATTACGATTTTGCGACATGTTGCGCAAGGGGGACAGGTCTGAACAGGGCCTGATTTCACCTGGCCATTTGGCGTGAAAGTCACGATAAAGACGTGCATTTTCATTGGGTTGGCGCGGGCGCTCCCGCCAGTTGGGGACAAGCGCGCCAGCGAAGCCTTTCCCTTCCGGGGCGTGCCTGGCCCAACCCCATGGCAGTAAGCCAACCTCACGACAGTAAGAGGGGAAATCCGCCGGGGATTTGATTATCCTTGAGCCTGCCTCCCGGAGATAGCGAGAATGCCAGCGCCCGATGAATCTGCGCGACATCAAGTACATCCTGGCCGTTGCCGATGCCCGCCACTTCGGCAAGGCCGCCGAGAACTGCTTCGTCAGCCAGCCGACCCTGAGCGGACAGATCAAGAAACTGGAGGAGGAACTGGGGGTGATCCTCTTCGAGCGCACCAACCGCTCGGTCGAGATCACCCCCATCGGCCAGACCATCCTTCACCATGCCCGTCTGTTGCAGGAGCAGGTGGAGGCCATCGAGCGGGTCGCCCGCGCCCATCAGGACCCGCTGGACGGCCCCCTGCGCATCGGCGCCATCCCCACCCTCAGCCCCTACCTCGTCCCCTTGCTGCTGGTGCCCCTCAAGCGCCAGTATCCGCAACTGCGCCTGGTCCTGTCGGAGGAGTTGACCGAATCCCTGCTGGCCCGCCTGCAGCGGCATGACCTGGACGCCGCCCTGCTGGCCACCCCCGTCGACCAGCCCGAACTGGTCCAGGCCCCCCTCTTCGACGAGCCCTTCTGGCTGGCCCACCCCCGGAACCATCCGCTCTATCTAAAGGACGAGATCAGCGCCCAGGACCTGACCGAGATCGAGCTGCTCCTCCTCGCCGAGGGCCATTGTCTGACCCATCAGGTCATGGAGGTTTGCCACCTGCGGGAACGCCCCCACCAAGGGGAGATGGCGGACCTGCGGGCGGCCAGTCTGGAAACCCTGCTGCAACTGGTCGGGGCCGGCTTTGGTTGCACCCTGGTCCCGGCCCTGGCCATCCGCGGCGGCTGGATGACCGATTCCGGCATCATTGCCCGGCGCCTGGAACTGCCCGACGCCTTCCGCCGCATCTCCCTGGTCTACCGGCGCAGTTTCCCCCGGCCCCAGGCCCTGGCAGCCTTCGCCGGCGTGCTGCTGGCGCATCTGCCCAACACCGTCCGCCGGCTGGCGGAGCCCGACGCCCCCCTCGCCCGGGCTCAGGCCGCCATGCCGGCCTGAGCCCGGGGCTGATCCCGCCAGGCCGGTCCGTGCGCAGCGGCTATCTGCTCCTGGAGACCAGCGCCTCCCACCCGGGCCTGGTGCGCGTCTTCATCGCCGCCGCGCTGCCGCCGCTCCCAGGCCCCGCCGCCGACCCGGCGCTGCGCCAAGCCGTGCGCTGCGCGGACATCGATCTGGTCCGCATGCATGCCCATGAGCTGCTGCGCCGCCGCCTGGTGGATATTGATGTCGGCCTATACCGGGCTGGCCCCCTGGAGGCGGTTGCCGCGGTCGAATCCATTGATCTGGACCACCGGCGGGTCTATCTCGACCCCGTCCTGGCCAACGACCCCGGGCTGGGGCCAGCCATCGCCGCCCTGATCGCCCGGCGACAGCGCCACGACCGTGTCTGGGAATGGGTGGGCATGGCGGCCCTGGGGTTGCTGCTGATCAAGCTCTTGCTTGATATCTGAAGCCCCTGAAGATCCGATCCCTGAAGGTTGAGCCCCCTCCGAAAAGCCGACTACAAGGTATGCCAGTGAACGTCGATGGTTATAACCTGCTGACGCGGTATCGAAAGTATCCCTCGGTATTCACTGACATAGACCCGGAACTGGCTTTGCGGAGGGGGCTCAAGACGTCTGGCCATGAAGATTCTGCTCGCCCCTAATGCCCTCAAGGGGAGTTGCGGTGCCGGCGCCGCGGCCCGGGCCCTGGCCCGGGGGGTGCGCCGGGCGGCGCCGGGGGCCGAACTGGTCGCGGTGCCGGTCGCCGACGGGGGGGATGGCCTGCTGGAACTGGCCCTGGATGTCCTGGCGGCCCGGCGCATTGCGGTCCGGGTGACCGGTCCCCGTTTCGCCCCGGTCGAGGCGGCCCTGGCCTGGGTGCCGGAGCGCCGGCTGGCCCTGATCGAGATGGCCCTGGCCAGTGGCCTGGCCCTGGTGCCCGAGGCCGAGCGCAACCCCCTGCACACCACGACCCGGGGGACCGGTGAACTGATCCGCGCCGCCCTCGACCTGGGGGCCGAGATCCTGCTGGTGGGCATCGGTGGCAGCGCCACCACCGATGGCGGCATCGGCATGGCCAGCGCCCTGGGGTACCGGTTCCTCGACGCCGCCGGGCGCGAGGTGCCGCCCACCGGCGCCGGTCTTGCCTCCATCGCCCGCATCGACGCCAGCGGCGCCGATCCGCGCCTGGCCAGGGTCGACCTCCAGGCGGTATGCGACGTGGACAATCCCCTGACGGGTCCCCGGGGCGCGGCGGCCGTCTATGGTCCCCAGAAGGGGGCCAGCCCGGAACAGGTGGCACGGTTGGATGCCGGGCTCGTCCACCTCGCGGCCCTGGTGGCGGAGGGGTTCCCGACCGGGGTCTGCCTGTCCAGGGATGAGGTCTCCGAATCCAGGGCCCTGGTGAAAGAGCTCAGCGGGTTAGTATTCGTTTCCACTGACCCGCCAAACGAGTCAAGGGTCGTGGTATCCGAACTCGGTCACGCGGGGACCCCCAAGGGCATCACGGCACGGCCGGCCCCGGGGGCGCTGGCCGAACAGCCTGGAGCCGGTGCCGCCGGTGGTCTGGGTTTCGGTCTGCGGGCCTTTTGTGGCGCCCGGTTGCGGCCGGGGGCGGAACTCGTTCTGGAGATGCTGGATTTCGATCGCCATCTCGCCGGGGCCGATCTCGTCCTCACCACGGAAGGGCGGCTGGATAGCCAGACCCTGGCCGGCAAGGCCCCGGCGCTGGTCGCCGCGCGGGCCAGGCAGGCCGGCATTCCCTGTATCGCCATCGCCGGTAGCCTGGAACCTGGCCTGTCGGGGCTGGCGGACCGGGGTTTCACCGCCGCCCTCAGCCTCTGCCCCGGCCCCCTGAGCCTGACCGACGCCATGGCCCAAGCCGAGGACCTGCTCGCGGCGGCGGCGGAGCAGGTGGTGAGGATTTTTCTCGCCGGCCGCCAGCCCCCGGCGGGTATTTCCTGATGCCACCTGATCCCAAAGCTCCCCTTTTCGCCTTCGGTCCGGCGGGGCAGAATAGGGCCACAAGACCTCCGTTCTTGCCACCACGCCCCTGACGGGGACCCTCGCCTGCCTGATATCCGTCCTACCCTGTTGCCATGTATAGACAGCGCGCATCCATCATCGGCTCTTTCACGGCTCGGCCGAACTCACCCAGTCTGCGGAAATACCTCCCGCATCCCCTGGTCCTCACCCTCATGACCCTCCTGCTCGCCCCGCTTCCGGTCAAGGCGGAGAAGTTGCCACCGATCTGGGGCTATGGGGTCAAAACCTGCACCGCCTTCAACGCCGCCGTCAAAGGGCGTGACGCCGGGGATGATCTTCAGGACCTGGAATATCTGCGCTACAAGGACTGGCTTACCGGCTTCGTCACCGGGCTCAACCTGTCGCTGGGCAAGGACGTCCTGGTCGGCGCGGACATCGACGGTGCCCTGAACCGCATCGCGGCCTGGTGCAAGGGCCATGAAAAGGAGGATTTTTTCACCGCTAGCATGGACCTGGTGCGGATGCTCGGCAAGCTGCGCTAGCTTTGGTGAGCGGCATCACCACCCCGGGGCTCAATGGCAAGCGATGGCGATGGCGGCAGGGGAACCGGCATTGCGGTTGCTGGAAACCTGCGGTTGCTGGAAACCAGGCTCAATCTCCAATGACTGGCTTTTGGTGGCGCCAATGACTGGCGCTGGGAAGCTGGACGAGGATGCCACCTAAGCCCCTGGACCTGTTGCGGCGCGTCTTTGGCTATGCCCAATTCCGCGACCGCCAGGCGGCCATCATCGACCAGGTCATCGCTGGCGGCGACGCCTTGGTGCTCATGCCCACCGGCGGTGGCAAGTCCCTCTGCTACCAGATCCCCGCCCTGGCGCGGCCCGGCACCGGCATCGTCGTCTCGCCCTTGATCGCCCTGATGCAGGATCAGGTGGACGCCCTGCGCCAACTCGGGGTGCGGGCGGCCTTCCTCAATTCCTCCCAGACCTGGGAGGAGGCGCGGGAGGTGGAGCAGGGCCTGGTCACCGGCGACTTCGACCTGCTCTACGTCGCCCCGGAGCGCCTGCTCACCGAGCATTTCCTGGCCCTGCTGGACCAGAGCCGCATCGCCCTCTTCGCCATCGACGAGGCCCACTGTGTCTCTCAGTGGGGCCATGACTTCCGCCCCGATTACATCCAGCTCAACCTGCTGCATGAGCGCTGGCCCCAGGTGCCGCGCATTGCCCTCACCGCCACCGCCGATCCGCTGACCCGGGAGGAGATCGTCCAGCGCCTCGGCCTCCGGGAGGCCGAGCTGTTCCTGTCCAGTTTCAACCGGCCCAACATCCGTTACCGGGTGGTGCAGAAGGACCAGCCCCGTCGCCAGTTGCTGCGTTTCCTGCGCACCGAGCACGCCAAAGACTCGGGCATCGTCTATTGCCTGTCGCGGCGCGGGGTGGAGGAGACCGCCGAGTTTCTGCGCGGCGAGGGCTTCCATGCCCTGCCGTACCACGCTGGCCTGGACGCGCAGACCCGCCGCCGCCACCAGGCCGCCTTCCTGCGCGATGACCCGATCATTATGGTCGCCACCATCGCCTTCGGCATGGGCATCGACAAGCCGGACGTGCGTTTCGTCGCCCACCTCGACCTGCCCAAGAGCGTCGAGGGTTACTATCAGGAGACCGGCCGCGCCGGGCGCGACGGCCAGCCGGCCAACGCCTGGCTGGCCTACGGCCTGTCCGATATGGCGGCCCTACGCCATTTCATCGACAGCTCTGAGGCCGAGGAGCGCTTCAAGCGCGTCGAGCTCCACCGCCTCAACGCCATGCTCGGCTACTGCGAGACCACCGCCTGCCGCCGTCAGGTGCTGCTCAACTACTTCGGCGAGGAACTATCCCGGCCCTGTGGCAACTGCGACACCTGCCTGGAGCCGGTGCAAAGCTGGGACGGCACCGAGGCCGCCCGCAAGGCCCTGTCCTGCATCTATCGCACCGGCATGCGGTTCGGCACCAACTACCTCATCGACGTCCTGCTGGGCAAGGACGATCCGCGCATCAGAAGCTTTGGCCACGACCGGGTCTCCACCTTTGGCATCGGCCGGGAACTGAGCGCGGAGGAGTGGAAGTCGGTTTTTCGCCAACTGGTGGCCGCCGGCCTGGCGAGCGTGGATGTGGCGGGCCATGGCGCCCTCAAGCTCACCGAGCTGAGCCGGCCGGTGCTGCGTGGCGAGCAGGCGGTGCGTTTCCGGCGCGACCCCAAGCCACGCGGTCGGCTGGGACCCTTTGGCTCAGATCAGGCCGGCGGCCGCGGTGGCGGCGGCAGCCGTGATGGTGGTCGTGGCGCTGGTCGCGGTGGGTTTCTCGGTAGCGACCGGGCCGGGAATGGGGTTGGAAGCCGCGATCGGCGCCTATCCGGCTTCGAGGGCGACCCGGAGGCACTGGCCCTCTGGGAACGGCTGCGCGCCCTGCGTCGCGACCTGGCCCAGGCCCAGAACCTGCCACCCTACGTCATCTTCGGCGACATCACCCTGCGGGAACTGGTCCGCCGCCGCCCCCGCGACCTGGACGAACTCAGCCAGATCACCGGCGTCGGCGCGGTCAAGCTGGAGCGCTACGGCGCGGACTTCCTCGCCGCCCTGGCCGCCCATGCCGCCGTGAATATTGGCGCATGACGTGAACGACGGCGGTGCCTGAACGATGGGATATCAAGATCATCACCACCTTGGCTACCCTGGCCAAACTGGCCGTGCGTGCTGGCCTGGACACGGTACTTTGCGCGCTCACTCCCCGGGACGATAATCCGTTTCCATGAAGCAGCGTTCCGGTGACTCTTGCGATATTCAGCCCTCCTGCCCGGTCAGGGCTGCCGCCGAGCCCGTCAAAACTGCCGTCGACGCGGCCGCCGAGGCCGGGTTGCCGGTTGCTCTCTCCGAGTCGGACAACCCCGCCCACCCCTTGGCGGCCGAGGTCGCCCGGCTGACCGCCTGCCTGCAAGCCGAGCGGGAGGAGCATCGGCGCATCGAACGGGAACTGCGCACCAGCCAGGAGACACTCCAGGCCTTCATGGACGCCATCACCGAATCGGCCCTGCTCATGGACGCCCAGGGCTGGCTGCTGGCGGCCAACCAGACCATGCTCGCACGGCTCCGTCTGGACCCCCGTGCCGCGATCGGCAGCTCGGTCTATACCCTGGTCCCGCCGGACGTGGCCGCCCGGCGCCGGGCCTATGTCGAGCGGGTCATTCAGACCGGGCAACCCCTCAGCTTCGAGGACGAACGCCTGGGCCGGTGCATCGAGAACAGCCTCTATCCGGTGTTCGACGACCGGGGTGCCGTTACCCGCCTGGCTGTGCTGGGCCTCGATATCACCGAACGCCGGGAGACGCAGGCCGCTCTGGAGGAAAACCGCCGGCGGTTGCAAACGCTCATCAGCAATCTGCCAGGGATTGCCTACCGCTGCCGGAATGATCCCGATTGGTCCATGGAGTTCCTGAGCGAGGGCTGTCAGGGCCTGACCGGCTATACCGCCGCGGAACTGATTGGCAACAGCGCGTGCAGTTATGCCGATCTGATCCATCCGGCCGATCGGCAGGCGGTCTGGGAGGGGGTTCAGACAGGGGTTCGCCACCAGGGGCCCTTTCAGTTGACCTATCGTATTCGCACCGCCGACGGCGGGGAGAAATGGGTCTGGGAGAAGGGGCAGGGGATCTTCGATGTCGCCGGCCAGTTGGAGGCGCTGGAGGGTTTCATCACCGACATCACCGAACGCCGCCTGGCGGAGATGCGGCTCAACCAGACCCTGGCGGAGCTGGAACAGGCCAACCGGGCGTTGGCGCAAGCCAACGGGGCACTGGAAGAAGCCAAACGGGCCCTGGAGCAAAGCCTCGCCCGGCAGGCCGAGCTGGCGGTCCGCGATCCCTTGACGGGGCTCTACAACCGCCGCGACATGGATCGGGCCCTGCGCGAGGAACTGGCCCGCTGCGCCCGCTATGGCCAGCCGGTGGGTTTCCTGATCCTCGACCTTGATCACTTCAAGGCGATCAACGATACCTGGGGGCATCCCGCGGGGGATCAGGTCCTGATCGCCCTGGCCCGCCTGCTGGAAAAGGAGGTCCGCCCGAATGATCGCCTCATTCGCTATGGTGGCGAGGAATTTGCCCTCATCGCCCCGTTTCTCACTCCCACCGCCGGGGTGATGCTGGCGGAGCGCATCCGCGCGCGTGTCGCCGCGACCCCCCTTGCGTTCATCGGACCCGATGGGCAGGCGCGCGCGGTGCGGCTGACGGTCAGCCTGGGTCTGGCCTGTACCCCGACGGATGCCAGCACGGCCGATGGGCTCCTGGCCCAGGCCGACGCCGCCCTATACCGGGCGAAACGGCGGGGTCGTAACCGGGTGGAAGGGCCCGTCGCCAGCGCGGGTGAGCACGAGGAATCGTGACCCGCCGTCAGCGGTCACCCGATCGTTGTTCCCAGACATCCTTAATCCAGATTCTTCAGCGGTCATCCCATCGGGATCCCCAAGCTCCGAGCCTCCCCGCATAGTTCCCTCTCCAGGGACATGCGATCATAACGGCCCCTCCAACCGCGACCCGGCACCGCCATGACCTCTGCTATTGAAATCACGGACACCCTTCGTCTGGAACTGCGTAATGAGGTCTCCGAGATCGAACGGCTGGCCAGCGCCCTTCAGGCGTTTGGCAAGACCCAGCTCATGCATGGCCGCACCCTCTACGCCGCCAATCTGGCCGCGGAGGAGCTGGCCCTCAATCTCATCTCCTATGCCTGGGATGATGGCCAGGAGCATGTCTTTACCGTTGAATTCAGCCTGACGGAGATCGAGGGGCGGCGGGAACTGCACCTGTTGCTGGTCGACGATGGCCTGGCCTTCGACCCCTTAAGCGTTGAGGAGTGGAGCCCCGCCGCGCTCACCCCCGATCAGGTGGAAAACATCCAATTGGGCATTCGCCTGGTGCGGATGGTGGCCGATGTCTGTCACTACGAGCGTCGGGAGGGGCGCAACCGGGTCCTGCTGCGCTTCCATGACGTCGAGGATCGCGCGGCCATTGCCTCCACCCTGGCCGAAAAGCGCGTCTTTCCCCCGTCCCCGGAGTTCGCCGCCAGGGCCCGGATCGGCTCACTGGCGGCCTACCGGGAACTCTACGCCCGCAGCATCCAGGACCCCGCGGCCTTCTGGGCCGAGCAGGCCGAAGGGCTGCACTGGTTTCACAAGTGGGAGCGGACCCTGGAGGCGGACTTCGCCAGCGGCGAGCATCGCTGGTTCCTGGGCGGTCAGCTCAATGTCGCCTATAACTGCCTGGACCGCCACCTGGAGACCGGGCGCAATAACAAGGCCGCCCTCATCTGGGAAGGGGAGGGCGCCCAGGAGTCCCGCACCCTCACCTACCAGCAGTTGCACCGGGAGGTCTGCCGTTGCGCCAACGTCCTCAAGCGCCTGGGGGTGCGCAAGGGCGACCGGGTGACCATCTACCTGCCCATGATCCCGGAACTGGCCATCGCCGTCCTCGCCTGCGCCCGCATCGGGGCCATCCACTGCGTGGTCTTCGGCGGCTTTTCCGACCTGGCCCTGCGCGACCGCCTGCGCGACAGCGAGAGCGAGCTGCTCATCTGCGCCGACGCCTACCGCCGCGGCGGCAAGCTGGTCCGCAGCAAGGACACCGCCGACCGGGCCCTGGAGGGACTGGACCGGGTGCGCAGCGTCCTGGTCGTCCGCCGCACCGGGGAGCCAGTTACCATGACTCCGGGGCGGGATGGCTACTGGGACGCCGAACTCGCGGCCCCCGGCGTCACCGATGTCTGCGCCGCCGAGCCCATGGACGCGGAGGACCCCCTCTTCATCCTCTACACCAGCGGCAGCACCGGCAAGCCCAAGGGCGTGCTGCACACCCAGGCCGGCTATCTGCTCTATGCCCAGCAGACCTTCCAGTGGGTCTTCGATATCCGCGAGGAGGACACCTACTGGTGCACCGCCGATATCGGCTGGGTCACGGGCCACAGCTACATCCTCTATGGCCCCCTCGCCAGCGGCGCCACCAGCCTCATGTTCGAGGGCGTGCCGAATTACCCCCGTCCCGATCGCTTCTGGGAGATCATCGAGAAGTACCGGGTCAACATCTTCTACACCGCACCCACCGCCCTGCGCGCCCTGATGAAGGAGGGCGACGAATGGCCCGCCCGCCGCGATCTCAGCTCCCTGCGCCTGCTGGGCACCGTCGGCGAGCCCATCAACCCCGAGGCCTGGATGTGGTATCACCGGGTCATCGGCAAGGGCCGCTGCCCCATCGTCGACACCTGGTGGCAGACCGAGACCGGCGGCATCCTCATCGCCCCCCTGCCGGGCGCCGTCCCCGCCAAGCCCGGCTCCGCCGGCCTGCCCCTACCGGGCGTCCAGTTCAGGATCATCCAGGAGGACCAGAGTGAGACCGCCGTCAACCAGGGCGGTTGGCTGGTGATGACCCACCCCTGGCCGGGTCTGATGCGCCGGGTCTATGGCGACCCGGACCGTTTCCGCAAGACCTATTTCTCCCAGTTCCCCGGGGTCTATACCACTGGTGACAGCGCCCGGGTGGACGAGGACGGTTACGTCTGGCTCATGGGTCGCATCGACGACGTCATCAACGTCTCCGGCCACCGCCTGGGCACCGCGGAGATCGAGAGCGCCCTGGTCGCCCACCCCGCCGTGGCCGAGGCCGCCGTGGTCGGCATCCCCCACGCGATCAAGGGCCAGGGCATCCACGCCTTCGTCACCCTCAAGACCGCCGTGACCAAAAGCGCCAGCCTGGTGGTGGAGCTGCGGCAGAAGGTGCGCCAGGAGATCGGCCCCATCGCGGTCCCGGATGCCATCTGCTTCGGCGATGCCCTGCCCAAGACCCGCTCGGGCAAGATCATGCGTCGCATCCTCGGCCGCATCGCCAGTGGCGAGACCGGCAATCTTGGCGACACCAGCACCCTGACGGAGCCCACCGTGGTCGATGAACTCATTAGGGAGCGGGTTTATCGCTGAAGCAGGTCAGTTCGCCGCCGGCAAGGGGGGCCAATGTCTTCGATGATCGGCAGTAGGAGTTAGCGATCGCTTGGTGGGATCGTGTGGAGGATAAAATCACCGGCGCCGCGCACTTCCAGTAACTGGTTGATCAGGTCACCACCGCAGTGTTGTTCGATGAAGGCGATTGCTTCCCGCAAACGCTCCCATTGTGCCCGCCGATCAAGTCCCGCTTCGCGGAGCGCGATGACACCAGGGTGGAGATCAACATTGTTCGCCAGGCGAATGAAATCGCCGACATTGACGGTCACGACGATCTGACTATGGTCGTAGGCGTAGCGCCACACCCGTAAGTCAGGCTCACCCTGCAAACCAATATAAATTGCGGCCTCCGCCTCCAAGCCCAACTCATTGGCCCAACGGGCAAGGAGGGGCGAGAGGTTTTCATCGATCAGAAGCTTCACTCGCGGACCGCCTGATCCTTAACGCCTGCGCTGGTCGGCCTGGGGCATTCCCAAGGCGGGACAAGATCTGCGCATAGCGCAAAGCGCGCTCACCAAGCTGTGGGTAATCAGCCTTGATCTCGGCTGGGGGTACTCCCCGGCGGAGCTGTTCCACTACCTGTGTAAGGGGTACTCGCGTGCCTTTGAAGACCGGCTCGCCAGAGCAGACCTCGGGCCGGGCTTCAATCAGATCCGATCCCGTTCGATACTCTCGCAAAGCCACGTGGGTGCTATGAACGATCTGGGTCAGGTCAAAGGTCAAAGGAACATCACCAAAACGAACCACCTTGCGACCGATCCGTCGCCAAGCGCCAACCTGAGTCTGCTTGCGCTGCAAGGTACGGTAGAGATCTCGCCGGTCCTCAGGCTTCAAAACGACTCCAGCCTTTTCCAGGGACCCCTTGAGCTTGAAATACACTACCTCCCTGAACGCCAGCCGATGGCGCATCCGTCCATCCGAATCGGCCGGCAAGCCCAGCACCCGGGAAAATTCCTGCCGGATCAGGTTCGGCTTTTGGGCCGTGACCGCGGCGGCGATACGGGTTTCGAAGGTTAGGGACATGGCATCACCGTAAATATGATTCGCAATGAATCATATATTAGACAAATCTGGGGGCTTAGTTTAGTTGGGGTGGCGGGATTCCGATCTCAGGCGACCTCCCGTCTAACCTCGATCACCTTGTCCACGAATTCGAGGGCGTGGCCCCGGCGTTGCATCTCCGACCGCACCACCGCGGTGGGAATCGGGGTGCAGAGGTCCTCCAGGAAGATGCGGGCCATGTGGACCATGAACTCCGGTTGGTCCTGGTGGTGGATGCGGCAGGGCAGGCGGTAGACCCGTACCCGGGCCTCGTCGATGCGGGCGCAGGCGGCGATGAAGCCCTCGATGTCGAGCTGGTTCAGGCCGGCGATGCCAAGGTGCGCCAGCGAATCCACCAGGTTCGCGGCGCTGCCTTCGTCGCCGTTGAGGGTGAAGACCAGGCTGCCGCCGGGGTTCAGGGAGTCGAAGGCGGTGCGCGCCAGGGTGCCCCAGTCCTCGTGGAAGTAGTAGATGGAGTGGGTGAAGGTGTGGAGGTCGCAGGGTCGCTGGTCGGCGCTGAGCTGGTGGTAGTCCAGTTCCAGGATGGTGGCGGGCAGCCGGAGGGCCGCGACCCGCTGGCCCAGGTCCAGCAGGCTGACGGCATCGCGCTCCACCAGGGTGATGCGGGGGAAGGGCCGAAAGAGCCCTACCAAGCGGCCCCGGCCGCTGCCGATGTCCAGGACGTGATCCCGACGCGCCAGTCCGGGAAGGATGTGGCGGGTGAAGAGACCCTCCAGGGCCGGGGTCTCGGCGCTGGCGTCGTAGAGCAGGGCGAGCAGGGTCTTGGCGTAGTGGGGCTCCAGGGTGTCCCAGCCAAGGCCGATCTCCGCGGGCAGGGGGTATCGTTCAAGGAAGTCCCGGATCCGACTCGCGGGGAGGCGGGCGCCGGCGGGGCAGGGGTGGTTGAAATCAAACCGCTCGACCAGGTTCAGGCCGGGGCGGCTCAGGTCAGCGGGACTCAGCTCAGGGCGACTCAAGTCGGCGGATGCTGACGCAGATAGGCCGCCAATTCCGTCTCGGGCATGGGCTTGCTGTAGGCGAAGCCCTGCACCCACTCCACTCCCAGGGCCTGGAGTTCCTCGCGCTCGCCGGCATCCTCCACGCCCTCACCGATCACGGTCAGGCCCAGGTCGCGGCCCAGATCGACGATGGATCTGGTGATGGCGCGGGTCGGGGCGTCGCGGTGGATGCGCGCGACGAAGGCACGGTCAATCTTGAGGCCGTCCACGGCCAGGTCGCGCACCGCGGAGAGGCCACACCAGCCGGCGCCGAAGTCGTCGAGGAGGACCCGCACCCCCAGGACGCGCAGGGCGCGCAGCACCTCGTTGGCGGTGTCCGGGTTGAGGATGAGGGCGTCCTCGGTGACCTCGATGATCAGGCTGTGGGCGGGGGCCTTGGCCTGGTCCAGGGCGTCCCGGACCTGATCCAGCAGCCAGGGGGTGACCAGGTCCGGGGAGACGTTGACGGTCACGGCATGACCCTGGCCCAGGCGGTGGATGGTGGCGACGGCGCGATGCAGGACCAGTTGCGTCAGGGGGACCATGAGCCCGGCATGCTCGATCTCCCCAAGGAACTGGCCGGGGGGGACCAGGGCGCCGTCCTGGCGCCAGCGGACCAGGGCCTCCATGGCTAGCAGGGCGCCATTGTCGATGCGGACGATGGGCTGGTAGTGCAGCTCGAAGGCTGTACCCCCGGCCTTGATGTCGCCGCGCAGGCTGGCGCGCATGCGCAGCCGGTGGACGGAACTCGGTGCCTCCTGACCACTGTAGGCGCGGATCAGGCCTGGCCCCTCGCGCTTGGCGTGGTGCATGGCCAGGTTCGCCTCCTTCAGCAGAGGGCCGATGGCCGGCAGCCGGTCGAGGGTGGCGCTGATGCCCATGCAGGCGGTTAGGGCGACGGGCACGCCGTCAATCTCGAAGGGTTTCTCCAGGGCGGCTTGCAAGCGCTCGGCGCCGGCGAAGGTCTGGGTGGGCTCCGCGAGGCGCATGAGCAGCGCGAACTCGTCGCCCTCCAGGCGGGCCAGGATGTCGCCCGCCCCCAGGCAGCCGGCCAACCGCTCGGCAGTCAGGGTCAGCAGACGGTCCCCGCGTTCGTGGCTCAGGCTGGCGTTGATGTCGGCGAAGCGGTCCAGGCCCAGGACGACCAGGCACCAGCCGGTGGGGGAGGCGAGGTCCTTGCCAGATAGCTCCGGCAACGCATGGAGGGCCTGGCGGTTGGGCAGGCCGGTGAGGTCGTCGGTGAAGGCCCGGCGCCGTTGCTCATGGGCCTCGGCGGTGTCGCGGATGGCGACGTTCAGGCGCAGCAGGGACAGGGCGAGGGTGGCCAGCGCGGCGTAACGGGCGAAGTCACCGAAGTCCCCCTCCGGCCCCCAGCCGAGGGCCAGGCCCGCGACCAGCACCGCCAGGGAGGCCGGCAGCATGCCGCGCAGGGACTGGACCTGAGGGGCTGGCAGGGTCTCCAGGCCCAATAGGGCCGCCCCGGCCAGGGCCAGGGCGCTGATCAGCCAGCCCAGATCCAGCCAGGTGCCCTCGACGTAGGCGTCGTAGGCGGAGAGGACCCAGTAAAGACTGTCCGCCAGGGCGAAGGCCAGAAAGCCCAGGGCGATCAGCCACCAGCCGGGGGAGACGCGCCAGCGTTGGACATAGGCCAGGAGCAGGGCCAGGGCCACGAGGATGAGATCGCCGGTGACGTAGAGGCCATCGACCACCAGCCCTTGCTCTCCCTCGGCCTGGCCGGGCCACCACCACTGGATGAGGACGGCCAGGATCACCAGCAGGCCGCCGCTGAAGACCAGGGCATCGAGCAGATTGCGGTCCCGCCGGGGGACCTTGCCCATCAAGAGCCAGAGGGCGAGGGTCGCCAGGGGGTAGAAGGCTAGCCAGAGGGCGTCCTCCAGGGGTAGCCCGGCTGGCTCCTCCTGGAAGCGGCCCACCCCCGCCCACCAGACCTCGCCCAGGGCATAGGCGGTCATGGCGGCGGCGAGCAGTATCCAGCCTGGGCTCTGGGGGCCACCCCGCAGGGCGCGCAGGATGCTGATCAGCGCGGCGAGGAGGATCACGCCCGTATAGACCCCACCGTCCATCCAGGGCAGATAGTCGCCGGGGGTGCGCCAGAAAACGGAGCCCGCGAAGATCAGCGCCAGCAGGATGGCGATGACCAGAATTCCCAGCATGATGCGTCGCGGGCCGTTATTGTCGTGCATCGCTTCCTCCTGACGGATGTTGGCGCGGGGCGCGTTCAACCCCTTTGAAAAGTTATATTTTTTTTAATGGGTCGGGCATCACGCCCGCCATGACGGGCTGCAGATTTCAGCCCTTTCCTGGGGGGGCAGACCCCGGAGACGTTCAGGGGTCGGCCGGATCAGTCACAATACTTATCCATCCAGATCCTTGGGGCCGGTGCCGACCAGGGCCAGGGAGCGAAAGGCCGCGAGGAAGCGCGTCATTTCCTCCGCGGCCAGGGGCTTGCTGACCCAATAGCCCTGGATGGCGTCACAGCCCAGATCCAGCAGGCATTGGGCCTGGTCCTGGGTCTCGACCCCTTCGGCGATCAGTTCCAGGCCCAGGCTGTGGCCCAGGGCGATGATGGCCTTGACGATGGCCACGCTGTTGGCGTTGGTCGTCACCTCGCGGACGAAGGACAGGTCGATCTTGAGTTTGGCTACGTCGAGCTTTTGCAGGTAGGCCAGGGAGGAGTAGCCGGTACCAAAGTCGTCGATGGCCAGGCCGACCCCCAGTTCAGTCAGTTGGCGCAGGACCTGGATCGACTGCGCCGCGTCACCCATGACCACGCTCTCCGTGAGTTCGAGGCTGAGCAACTGGGGCGGGGTGTCGGTCTCGCGCAGGGCCGCCAGCACCGACTTGATCAGGTCACCGCGGTTGAGTTGCACCGTGGACACGTTCACGGCGACGGGGCCATAGGGGAGATCGGACTCGGACCAGGCCTTGATCTGCCGGCAGGCCTCCCGCAGCGCCCAGTCCCCCAGGCGGGTGATGAGGCCGCTCTCCTCGGCCAGGGGGATGAACTCCGCCGGGGAAATCCAGCCCCGTTCCGGATGCCACCAGCGGGCGAGGGCCTCGAAGCCCAGGAGGCCGCCGGAGCGCAGGTCCACCTGGGGCTGATAGTGCAGGGCCAGTTGCCCGGCCTCCAGGGCCAGGCGCAGATCGGCCTCCAGGGTGAGGCGCTTGCGGGCGCGCTCCGTCATCTCCGGGGTGAAGAAGCGCAACAGGCCCCGTCCCTGGGCCTTGGCCTGGTGCAGGGCGGCGTCGGCGCTGCTTTGCAGGGTGGCGGCGTCCCCGCCATCGGTGGGATAAACGGCCACGCCGATGCTGGCGCCGATGAACAGCTTGTTGCCGTTGAGGACGAAGGGCTGGTTGAGGGCCTCCAGCAGCCGCTGGGCAAAGAGGTCGATGCCCGGCAGGCTGGCCTCGCGCTGGAGGATGATGTTGAACTCGTCACCGCCGATGCGGGCGATGGCGTCCACCTCCGGCAAGACGGCCCGCAGGCGCTTGGCGACCTCCACCAGGACCCGGTCGCCGGCCTCGTGACCCAGGCTCTCGTTGATGGTCTTGAAGTGGTCGAGATCCAGGAACAGGAGACCAAATTCCTTGCGCTCGTGTTCGGCCTGCTGGATGGCCAGGTGCAGCAGTTCGGCAAAGAGGGTGCGATTGGGGAAGCCGGTCAGGGGGTCGCGGTGGAGGAAAAAGTCGCGCTCCACCTCGGCGCGGTGGCGGGCGGTCATGTCGCGGTTGGAGCCGCGCCGGCCGAGGAAGCGGCCCTCGGCATCGTAGACCGGTTTACAGATGTGCTCGATCCAGCGCTCGTTGCCGGCACGGTCGCGCAGCCGGAGCAGGCGCAGCTCGGTCCGCGGGCTGCAGAAGTGGGCGTTGTGGTCCTGCCAGTCCCGCTGATCGTCGGGATGGATGAGCCGTTCCATCAGGCCGGGGTCGGCGAAGAACTCCGCCGGGGTATGGCCCGAGACCTCCTCGCAGGCCGGGGAGACATAAAGGAAGCCGCCGTCCGGCCCGCGCCAGTATTCCCAGTTGGGGGAGTAGTCGGCCAGGACCCGGTAGCGCTGCTCGCTCTGTTCCAGCAGGGCGGTGCGCTGGGCCACCACTTCCTCCAGATGGTTGCGCAGCCGGGCCAGCTCCAGGTGGGTGCGCACCCGGGCGCGGACCTCGTCGATGTCGAAGGGCTTGGTGATGTAGTCGGCCGCCCCGATCGCGAAGCCCTTGACCTTGTCCTGGGTGGCATCGACCAGGGTGACGAAGATGACCGGGATGCGCGCCCCGAGGGGCATGGCCTTGAGCCGCTGGCAGACCTCGTAGCCGTCCATGCCGGGCATGAGAATGTCGAGCAGCACCATCTCGGGGGGGTGAGGCCCCGCCACCAGTTCCAGGGCCTTGGGCCCGGAATTGGCGACCTGGATCTGATACTCGTCCTTGAGGGCCTCGATCAGGCTGTGGATGTTCTCCGGGATGTCGTCCACCACCAGCAGGCGCGGCGGCCGGTCGGTGGGGTGGGACGCGGAGCCGGGGCCTCCCGGGGAAGCCGGTGGGTGGCCGGTGGCGTCGGGGAGCCCCGCGGCCCACGCGACCGCTGGGGTACCAGGGGTGCCGGATGTGACCGGCATGCCCGGGGTGCCCGCCGGGCTAGCCACCGGGGTAACCGTCACGCGCCCGGCGCGGGCCAGGTGCTGACTCACTTGCTGGCGCAGGCGGTCGGGATCGACGGGCTTGGTGATGTAGCCGGCCACGCCGAGCGTCAGGCCGCGGGCCTCGTCTTCCGGTTCGGCCAGGGAGGTGACGAAGATGACCGGGATCTCGGCGGTGTCCGGGTGGGCCTTGAGATTGGCCAGCACGGAGTAGCCATCCATGCCCGGCATCTTCACGTCCAGCAGGATGAGGTCCGGCCGGGGCTCGCGCCGCGCCAGTTCGAGGGCCTTCTCGCCGCGGGTGGCGGCGAGGATGGCGTAGTCGTCACGCAGGATCTGCATCAACCCGTGCAGGTTTTCATGCATGTCGTCGACGATGAGGAGGCGCGGGCGATGGGCGGGCCGATCGGTCATGGTTGGGATTCCGTGGGTGCGGTGGTCATCCGCGGGGTCAAGGCTGCCAGCGACTGCCGGGCGGCGTCAATATCGAAGACGTCCACCTGGGCCGCCAGGGCGGCGATCGCCGTCTCCAGGGGCGTGCCGCGCACCCCGGTCTTGAGGGTTTCGAGCAGGGGCTCGGCGGCCCCCAGGTCCATGTCCAGGGCCTGATCCAGCGCCGCCAGGAGTTCCTGGACCCGCTCGGGCGGCAGGGGGGCCGGGCCGGTGTCGCGGGGTGCTTCACTGACCACCCCCGCCGTCTCCCGGGCGGCCAGGCGGTCGATGTCCGCCATGACCTCCCCCAGCCGCCCCCGCAGGGCCTTCAGGGCGGCGGCCTCCGGGGGCTGGCCCCGCTTCAGGTCCTCGTCGATGGCGGCGACCTGCTGGTAGAGATTCTGGGCGCCCAGGTTGCCGGCGACGCCCTTGAGGGCATGGCAATAGGCCTCGGCGGCCTCCACCCCCTCGGCCGCCAGCCGCCTCTCCAGCTCGTCCACCGCGTCGGGATAATGGGCGCGAAAGCGCTGCAACTGGCGGCGGTAGGCCGCCACCTTGCCGCCGATACGCCGGATGCCGGCGCGAGTGTCGAGGCTGGGGAGGGCGGCCAGCAAATCCACGAGCGCCACGTCGTTCGCGGCGGCGACTGGTTCCCCATCGTTTGGTGCTGAAGCCACTGACGGTTGGCGGCGGGCCAGGGAGCCAGGCGCGGGCCCATGGTCGACGGCCGCGGTATCCACTCCGGCCACTGCCACTGTCCCGGCAGCGGTTGCCAACCCGGCGGCGCTTGGTGCCGTTGTGCCTGGATCTCCAGCCAAGGGGCGCCGCATCCAGCGCGCCAGGGCGGCCATGAGCAGCTCCGGGTTCACCGGCTTGGTGACGTGGTCGTTCATGCCGGCGGTCCGGGTCTTCTCCGCATCCCCGGCCATGGCCAGGGCGGTCATGGCGATGATGGGCAGGGTGGCGAAGCGCTCGCCGCCCGGCGCCGCCGCCAGGGCGCGGATCTGGCGCGTCGCCTCCAGGCCATCCATCACCGGCATCTGGATGTCCATGAGCACAGCATCGTAGTCCCCGGTCTGGACCTTGGTCACGGCCTCGGCGCCGTTGATGGCCTCCTCCACCGCCAGGCCCTCGCTGAGCAGCAACTCGGTAGCGAATTCACGGTTGATGTCGTTGTCCTCCACCAGCAGGACGCGCGCCCCGATCAGCGTGGGCGCCGCGGCCGGGGACGCCGACGGGGCCGGTCCCTGACCGGGAGCCTGATCGGGTATCAGGCCGGACGTCTGACCGGGAGCCTGACCATGACCCGGGGCCTGACCCTGACCCGGGGCCTGACGAGGTATCTGACCGGTTAACAGACCAGGTGCCTCTTCGGGCGTCCGAGCGGACGCCTGACCGGGCGCCTGGCCTGATACTGGCGCGAAGGCCGCCGTGGCTCCATGACGGGCTCCCGGGCCGACGGACGGGACCGTGCCCGTGCCCAAAGGCGGACCTGGGCGTTGGGCGCCAGCCGCCAGGCGACCCCGCCCCAGGACCGTGACCAGGGTATCCAGCAGTAGGGAGGGCGAGACCGGCTTGATCAAAAAGCCGTCCGCCCCGGCCTGCTCGGCCAGGCGGATGACGTCCTCGCGGCCATAGGCCGTCACCATCACCACCTTGGGCTTGGGGTAAATGGCCGGGTCGGCATGGACGCGCTGGATGGCCTCGTCGCCGTGCATGCCTGGCATACGCCAGTCCATCAGGACCAGATCGTAGGGCGCGGGGGCGTTACACAGGGCCTCCAGGGCCGCCGCTCCGGTGATGGCGGTGCCGACGCTCACGTGGATACGCCCCAGCATCTCGGTCAGGATCTCCCGTGAGACCTCGTTGTCATCCACCACCAGCACCCGCAGGCCGGCGAGGAGTTGGCCCGCCACCGACACCAGCGCCCGCCGCTTGGCTTGGGCCTCGGGGGCGATCTTCAGGCTCAGGGTGCAGCACAGGGTGCTACCCATGCCGGGTTGCGAGGCCTCCACCCAGATGCGCCCGCCCATGAGCTCGACCAGGCTGCGGCTGATGGCCAGCCCCAGGCCGGTGCCGCCGAAACGGCGGGTGGTGGACTGGTCGGCCTGGCTGAACTTCTCGAACAGACGCTCCTGGACCTCGGGTGGCATGCCAATACCGGTGTCGCGCACGCAGACCTGCATCAGCAGTCGGGTCTCGCTGGTCTCCAGGCAGCGGAAGGCCAGCTCGATCTCCCCCCGCGCGGTGAACTTGACGGCATTGCCGCAGAGGTTGAGCAGGATCTGGCCCAGGCGCAGGGGGTCTCCCACCAGGATGCGGGGGAGGGAGGCGTCATACCGCACCAGAAATTCCAGGCCCTTCTGCTCGGCCTGGGGAGCGATGGCGTCGGTCAGGTGCTCGATGACCCCTTCGAGGCCAAACTCGATCTCCTCGAGCTCGATCTTGCCGGCCTCCACCTTGGAGAAGTCGAGGATGTCGTTGATGATCCCCAGCAGGGCGTGGGCCGCGCCCTGGGCCTTGATGATCTGGGTGCGGACGGCGGGGGGCAGCTCCGCCTTGAGCGCCAGGTAAAGCATGCCGAGGATGGCGTTCATCGGCGTGCGGATCTCGTGGCTCATGTTGGCGACGAACTCGGACTTGAGGCGCGAGGCCTCCTCGGCCAGGTCCCGCGCTCGGCGCATCTCCTCCACGGCGGCGCGTTCGGCGGTGATGTCGTCGATGATCCAGACGGTGCCCTGTTCCCGGTCCTGGATGTCGATCGCCTTGCCGGTGAGGCGCGCCCAGAAGCGGCTGCCGTCGCGACGCATCAATTCCTGCTCACGGCGGTGGGCCGCGCCACGCCAGATGGCGGCGTAGGGTTCGCCGCCGATGCGGTTGGCCTCCGCGTCGGGGTACCAGATGGCGGTGGGCTTACCCACCATCTCCCCCGGGGGCCAGCCGAACATCTCGTGCATGCGCCGGTTGCAGTGCCGCAGGATGCGCTCCTTGATCAGGGCAATGCCCGAGGAGGCCGTGTCCAGGATGGCCTCCTGTTGGGCGTTGGCGGCGCGCAGGGCCAGTTCCAGCTCCTTGCGGACGGTGAGATCGGTGTGGGTGCCCACCGCCCGCGCGGGCCGACCGTCCCCATCGCGGGCGACGACCTTGCCGCGGCTCAGGATCCATTTGTAGCCCCCGGCCTTGGTCCGCATGCGGAACTCCAGCTCGTAATGCCCGGGGTCGGCGAGCAGGCGCTGGGCCTGTTCCAGGGTGCGGTCGCGCTCCTCGGGATGCAGGAGGTCGACCCAGCAGGCGTAAGAGGTGGCGCCGACGAACTCCTCCGGGGCATAGCCGAGCATGCTGAAATAGGCCGGGCTGTAGTAGGTCTCACTGGTGAGGACGTTCCAGTCCCAGAGCCCGTCGTTGGAGGCCTCCACGGCCAGGGCCAGGCGTTCCTCGCTGCGACGCAGTTCGGTCTGAAGGCGGCGGTCCTCGGTCAGGTCGACGAAGGTGACCAGGAAGCCGTCGGGGCGCAGGCGCCCGCCGATGAGCAGGGAGCGTATTTGACCGTCGGCGCAGGTGACCCGGTATTCGTGGGCCTCCACGTCACCGTTGGTCGCCTGGGCGCGGGCGATGGCCGCGTCCCAGGTGTCCATCACCCAGCGCCGGTAGTCCGGGTCGGGATAGGCCCGGGGCCACCAGTCCTCGACGGTTGGGATCTCCTCATGGGCGTAGCCGAACAGCTCCAGGAAACGCTCGTTGACGGTCTCGATCTGGTTGCCGCGCAGGTAGGCCAGGGCCACCGGGGCGGCGGCGAAGAGGTCGCGGAAGCGTCGGTCGCCCTCTACCGCCAGGGCCTGGCGCAGCTCCTGGGTCCGCGTCTGGATCTGCCGCCGCAAGAGGATGTTCCAGGTCGCCAGCAGGAACAGCAACAGGCCAAGGGCCAGGAGGCCAAAGGCACCGTAGGTGAGATAGGAGACCAGGTCGGCGTTCATGGGGTCTCCGCGTCAGGGTATTGGTCGCGGGCCAACGGGGTTGCCAGCGGGAACTGGACACCGCTCGCCGCCCCTGGGGGGGGAGGTGCGTCCGGCGTGGGAATTCCCGGGGCCAATCGTCCCAGGGTGGCGGGTAGGGGTGCGGCTGGGCGGGGCGCGGCGGCGCGCGGGGGCGGTCCCTCTGGCCAGGCCAGGCGTTTCAGCACCACCCCGACGGCGAACAGGCCCGCCGTGGCGGTGACATGGGTCGCGGAGCCCAGTCCGCCACAGTTGAGGTGGGAAGGGTGGCCCGCGAGCGAGCAATGATCCGCCCCCGGGGCGGCCAGGATGCTGTCCTCGGTCGAATAGACCGCCGGGACACCGAAGCGGCGGCCGGGGTCCCGGGGGAAGCCGAAGCGCTGGCGCAGTTCCTTGCGCGTGCGGGCCAGGAGCCGGTCCTTCTCCGCCCGGCTCAGGTCGGCGACGCCAAACTTGGTGGGGTCCACCTTGCCCCCGGCCCCGCCCACGGTGACGATTAGGATCTTGCGCCGCCGGCAGCCGGCGATCAGCAGGGCCTTCTCCCGGTAGTTGTCGATGCAGTCGATGATGGCGTCAAAGCCCCGGTCGAGGAGGGCGTCGGCGTTCTCGGCGGTGAAGAAGTCATCTACCAGGTCCAGCACGCAGTCAGGATTGATCGCCGCGATCCGTTCCGCCAGGACCTGAACCTTGGCCATGCCGAGGGTCGTCGATAGGGCGACGAGCTGGCGGTTGATGTTGGACTCGGCCACATGGTCCAGGTCCACCAGGGTCAGATGCCCCAGGCCGCTACGGGCCAGGGCCTCCACCACCCAGGAGCCGACGCCACCGACACCGATGACGGCCACCCGGGCCTGGCGCAGACGCTCCAGCCCCGCGCGGCCGTAGAGGGCGGCGATGCCGCCGAAGCGGCGGTCAGCATCCATCGGGCGGCTGGAATTCATGCAGGCTCCTGACGGGGGTTCATGGTTGCTAAGTCTAGCCGGAGACTCGCCAGGGTGCGCCGATTGCTTATCCTGATTGATCTCTGTTCATATCCCCGCGCCTTCCTGATAGTCTTCGGACCCTTGAGCTGTGCCCTTCCCACCTAATCCTCAAGGTCTGTTTTGCCAGTGGGGGCTGTTAGGGTAAAGATGGCTCAACCGGCTTCTTCCCAGCCCTCTGGCCCAGAAATTGACTGGGGGCCCCTTCGGCGTCCCTCAGCTTCTGAACAGGGCGCGGCTTCGTCGTGGAGCTTGGTCGTTTTACCTGACCCCAACGAATGGGGTCTGACATTGATAGCTAGCGATGCTCTTGCCACTCCTCTCTTAGGGAAGGAACCAGTGGTGCCCAAGCTTTACGAATATTTCGGTCTGATCGTGCTGTTTTATGCCAATGAGCATGAACCCATCCATGTCCATGGCAAATGTCAGGGACGGGAGGCGCGCGCGGAATTGATTGTCATTGATGGCCTTGTCAGTGAGATTCGATACCGCGCCGTTGCGGGGCGTCCACCCTTGGACCAAGATGAGCTAAACCATTTTCACGAAGTCGTTTCCGCTCGCGCTGATGACATTGTCGCCAAGTGGATCGATTTCTTCATACTGAACAAGTCAATAAAGCCAGAACGCATCACCAAGAGACTGAAATGACAGAAAAGATCATCAATATCCTGGCCGCTTCCCTGGTGGGCGACTACAGAATAAGCATCACGTTCGATGACGGTACAGAGCAGACGGTTGACTTTCGCCCCTTCCTGACGACAGCCGTCCATCCGGATATTCGGCGCTGGTTGGACCCAGCCCAATTTTCGGATTTTCACGTTGAATATGGCGAGTTGGTCTGGGGGGATTACGAACTCTGTTTCCCCATGATTGATCTCTACCGTAATGACTTGGTCCATCGCCTGCCGATGGCATCCGCGGCCTGATGGCTTGAGACCCAGTTTTAGATCCTGGGATAGAGTTTCAGCCCCTGAGGTGGCGTTTCCGCATCACCGCCTGAGTTCCCACCCGATCAAAACCGCCAGGCCGCCGGTATACAATCGCGCCCCATTGGCCGAGCCGCACTGGCACCGCCGCCCACCTTCACCGCGTTGTCATGAACCAGAAGCCACCACCTGCCTATAACGCCCGGATCCTCGGCCGGGAGGAGATCAACCCGCAGCTTTTGATCCTGCGTGTCCAGCCGGATGGCGCCCTGTTCGACTTCAAGCCGGGCCAGTTCGCCGTGCTGGGTTTGCTCGGTGGCGCTCCCTGGGTGGACGAGGCGGCGCCGGAAGAGACGCCTCCCACCGTGGACAAGCTCATCCGCCGCGCCTATAGCATCAGTTCGGCCAGCATCGAGCGCCGCTACGCCGAGTTCATCATCACCCTGGTGAGCAGCGGCGAGTTGACCCCCCGGCTCTTCGCCCTGCGCGAGGGCGACCGCCTGTTCCTCGGGCCCAAGGCCAGCGGGGTCTTCACCCTCGACCGGGTGCCGCCGGGCAAGGCGGTGATCCTCGTTGCCACCGGCACCGGGCTGGCGCCCTATGTCTCCATGCTCCGCACCCTGGCCCTGCGCGACCGGGAACGGCGCTTCGTCGTCCTGCATGGCGCCCGCTATGGCTGGGATCTGGGCTACCGCACCGAGCTGGAAAGTCTGGCGCGGGCCTGTCCCCACTTCACCTACATCCCCAGCATCACCCGCGTCGACCAGGACCCCCATTTCGCGGGCTACACCGGTCGTATCCAGACCCTGCTGGCGGAAGGGGTGGTGGAACGGGAGTCCGGTCTGGCCCTCGACCCGGAGCAGGCCGAGGTCTTTCTCTGCGGCAATCCCGACATGCTGGACGCCGTCCAGGGGCTCCTTGAAGTCCGGGGTTACGAGGTCGGGTCCGGGAAGGAGCCGGGGACCCTGCATCTGGAAAAGTATTGGTAGCCCCGGAAAGCCCCGCTTCCCAACCCATCTCCCGCGAGGGCGAGGGGCTAACGTGTTCCCGTTGTTGAACAATTCCTGAGGTCAAAGACCAGGGCCCATGAACACGGCGCTGCTCCTCCTGCCGGACTTCGCCCTCATCTTGCTCGGGGCCGCCATCCGCCGTTGGATGGCCCTGGGCGAGCATTTCTGGCTGGGGCTGGAGAAGCTGGTCTATTTCGTCCTCTTTCCCGCCCTGCTGATCAACGCCCTGCTGCGCACCCGCCTGGATCTGGCCGCCGCCCTGCCCCTGCTCGCCACCGCCTACCTGGCCATGATTGGCGGCATGGCCCTGGGCCTGGTGCCGCGGTTCCTGAGCCGGGTGCCGGCCCTCACCTTCGCCTCGGTCTTCCAGTGCGGCTATCGCTTTAACTCCTATATCGGCCTGGCGGCGGCCGGGCTGCTATTCGGCGATGCCGGGATCGCGACCATGGGCCTGATCGTGGGCGCGGCCGTCCCCCTGGCCAATCTGGCCTCGGTGTGGATGCTGGCGCGTCACGGCCAGGTCGGACTGGGGCGGGAACTGATCCGCAACCCCCTGATCCTGGCGACCCTGACCGGCTTCCTGCTCAATTTGAGCGGGCTGGAACCGCCGGCCCCGCTCCTGGCCCTGTTGGGGCGACTGGCGGATGCCTCCATCGCCCTGGGGCTGATCGCCGTCGGCGCCGCCCTGCGGCTGCACCATGTCCCCGGCGTCCAGGGGGTGGCCTTCTGGTTTCTGGCGGTGAAGCTGCTCGCCCTGCCCGTCCTGGCCCTGGCGGTTGGCGCCTGGCTGGGCCTGAGTGGCCTGAACTACCAGGTCGTGGTCCTCTTCGCCGCCCTGCCCACCGCCTCCTCGGCCTACATCCTGGCGGTGCGCATGGGGGGCGACGGCCGCAGCGTCGCCTGGCTGATCTCCGTCAGTACCCTCGCCTCCATGGTCACCCTGCCCCTCTGGGCTGCCTGGGTGATGGGGCGCTGAAATGTAGAGTTGTTGTGCACCACGCCCTTAGGGATGCCGGTGGTGCCGGAGGTGTAAAGGATGTAGAGGGCATCGGTGGCGGCGACGGAGACGCAGGGGTGGGGCTGGGCGGTGGCAAAGTTATTCCATGTTTTTAGGTGGCTGAATTATTGAATTGCCGGATTGGAGGATATTAGCATTGACTAATTGCTGATAAAGAATGTCGGTGCTGCGCATTTGCCCTAGGGTATTTTGGTGGTAACGGGTGTCGTAAACATGTTTTTCATAAAATACGCGGTCTTCAGGTTCGCCGATTAAAGGAATCTTTGCCTCCTTTGATTTTTCCTTTAATTCTGAGATAAATTCAGAATTAATATGAGGGTCAAATGATTTGACAAATATATTAGGAAAAGCCAACACGATTTTAGCTCCTGCCTCTTTTGCTTCCTGCGAGAATTGCACAATTTGATTCCAGGCATCATTATTGACTTGATATTTCTTGGGCAACGTATCTAATCGTGCAAGCATCTCGGGGGTGACTTTATCAGGACTGTTGTTAGTTTCATCACCAAAGAGATTTAAGGTCTTTGATTGGTAGCCGTCATCTCTTTTTGGTTTGGGCCATAATGAATAAGTTAATAGGTGGCGATGAGTATTAAAAGATATTCCAGTAGCAAATTTGATCTTATATAATAAGTTTAGATTGTAAAGATATTCTGGATCATATCCAATAACTTGATAGTACTGAGTATCTGAAGGTGTGGTTCTTCCATAAAGTTCATACTCAAGGGGTAAAACGAAAACTCTACCTTCCTTGAGAAATTTACGACCGTAATACAGCATGTAGTCAATGCCCAGCCCCCCATGCACAGCTGCATTGACTGTTCTAATGCCATATATATCGTTTAGCTTCTTGGCAGAAAATCCAAACAAAGAGTTAGACCCCGAAAGAATTATTATTTCAGGGTCATAATTAACCACGGCTTCACTTTTCTTTGTTAAACATTCATATACCCATCTGCCGGCTTCGTTCTTATTGTTTAGAGATAGATAAACATTGGCAGACAAGGATGTGGCTACCGTAAGGCAGCCTAAGCAGAAAAGTAAAAAATACCTATGAGTATTCATGTAGATTGTCCCTAAAATTGAAAATACAAAAATTCACTAACCTGCACATTCATAGTGATTATTGACAATACGAATAATATGCCAGAGATAAACCCCCACATCGCCTGGGGCCGCCATTTGATCCATCGCCAATTAATTCTTTTTATTTCTCCATGATGGGTTTCTAAGGCTGGACGGTAACGATATAACGCTTGCTGTGTATTTGGTAGCAAAGCGGAAATAAAAAATAAGAAAATAATTAATGTTAAGCCTATTCTGTCCGGGAAATAGGCCGGGTACTCAAATTTCCAGCCAAGTGCAAGTAAGTAATCGCCAAGATTGTGAAAGTAGTTCAGATATCCAAGATAGCTAGATGGCCTGATCCTTACACACACTTGACTCCGCCACCCCCGGCCCCTAGACTCCCCACCCA
>ERZ1645187.313-NODE-313-length-46836-cov-18.405079_pt1 | contig 46836 bp, 50 predicted proteins | sample MGYA00575352_ERZ1645187 | MGnify/ENA primary metagenome ERZ1645187 (study PRJEB40837, sample SAMN11349314) | freshwater sediment metagenome | isolation source: river sediment | host: Sediment | place: India: Wazaribad , New Delhi | collected 2017-02-21 ... | reverse complement strand
GAGCTGCCGGTTCGTATCGGCAAACGGCCGACCATGCCGCGCGAACGGGAGTAAGTCCGATGTGCCAGTTGCTCGGCATGAACTGCAATTCGTCAATTTAACCAAATAAAATCAATTAGTTAAAACGACGAAATTTTTATTTGTGTCACCTTATTCTCGAATCTTGTGTAGCCAGATGGTGCAACCTCTGCACAAGCGCCCAAATTTACCGCACTCGTGCGAAGCCCCCTCCAAGCCCGTTCGCGCCCTAGCCGCCCCCCACACCCTCCGTAACGCATTCCCTGCGCCACAGGCCGTTTGAAACAACGGGCAAGACCCACACACCCCAGCTTTATACAAAAACACGCCAGAAGGCCTTGCAGCCCCTTTCTTGGGCATCCAAACCAGCCCCGAAACGGGCCGAAATACCAATTGCCAAACTCGCCCCCAGAGGGTATAAATCCAACTAACGCTCGTTAGTCAATTTTACACCCCCACTCGGGAAGTACATCATGAACGCCAAACTCACTACAAAGCTGGTTGCTTACCACCGGGTTAGCACAACGAAGCAAGGTAATTCCGGCTTAGGTCTGGAGGCTCAGCAAGCAGCAATTGAAGCGTATGCAGGTCGCACAGGAGCTTGCATTGTTGAGTCATTTACCGAAATTGAATCTGGCAAGCGGAATGAGCGCCCGGAACTATTAAAAGCCCTACACCATGCAAAGGTTACTGGCGCAGTGCTAGTCATCGCCAAGCTAGACCGCCTTTCACGCAACGCCGCATTCCTGCTTACGCTGCAAGACTCTGGAGTCAGGTTCGTGGCCACCGACATGCCAGATGCGAACAACCTCACGGTCGGCATCATGGCCCTCGTTGCACAACAAGAGCGAGAGGCAATAAGCAATCGAACTAAGGAAGCTCTACAAGCGGCCAAGGCTAGGGGCAAAAAGCTCGGCAACCCGAATGGTGCCGCCGCTCTCCTTCGCGCCGGAAAAGGTAATGCCGCCGGAGTTCTGGCAGTCAAGACCAAAGCACAGGAATACGCGCAGGAGATGCAAGCGGTAGTGACAAACCTTCAGGCCCAAGGCAAGACCAGCCTAGGAGGGCTAGCAGAGGCTCTCAACGAGGGTGGATACAAAACGCCAAGAGGAGGTGCATGGCACAAAACCTCTGTTAAGAACCTTCTCAACCGTTTTGCAGCGCATTTGCAATGAGAGTCGACAAGCCATTGAAATAACTCGTAATTTCACATTATGAAATGCAATCGTTTAGAGTTGCACTAGACGGCAGAATGAAGGCACGCACATTCTGACGACTAGCAAGCGCAGCGGGCGAACCCGGCTCTAATGCCGGAAGACTCTAGAAGCGAGGGAGATACATTCCCATATCATTAGGCAAGCAACATCCGGTAGCGTTCACGCTGATAACCACATATCCTGCCGCACTAATCCGTGAAGCTATCGAAATGAAACAACTCTGCAGGCTTAACCTCCAGCGCCTCAGCAAGTCGACAGATGTTGATTAAGGCTATGTTCCTTTGTCCGCGCTCTACACCACCCAAGTAGCTCCGAGCCACACCAGATTCAAGCGATAGCATTTCCTGGCTCCACCCCTTGGCTTTTCGTAACTCGGCAAGTCGTTTTCCGAATAGCTTTCGTGCATCCAAAGCACATCCCCAAAGGGAAAAGATGCTATGGAGCCGACCTCTATGAGGCGACGCCCTATGAGTGACAAATACCGATGTCACACGTATGATCCGTCACCCATAGCTGCCATCAGGAGTTTTAGTTGAAAGCCACGTTTGTATTGATTGCTCCACTTCTACTTACAGCATGTGCGACACAGAGCACCGGCCCTGTAGCAGTAGGCAATGGAACTTATGTCGTATCCCGCCAAGCCGGAGCGTTCCCTAGCGGTCGCGAGCCTTTGCTGGTCGATGCAATTGCTGAAGCACAAACCAAGTGCTCAAACACCGGAAAAGGCATGAAGCTCATTTCTCAAACGGAAAACCCCGGCCCGTACGTCATGGGGAACTATCCGAAAGCAACCGTAGTCTTCTCTTGCGAATAAATATGGAAACGGTACTTGTAATACTTGCAGTCATTGCGTTGATTGTTATTGGTTGGTTCTGGAGGGCAAGGCAATACGACAACCAAACAACTCTAGATTTTGATTCTTGGGTTTCCAAATACGACTCGGCTTCTTCGCCCTCCAGACGAACGGCAATGGCAATATCGTTGATGCACCAAGCCATCCAATTTGCATGGACAGTGGGTGCAATCAACAGCAAACAACGCGAGGCTATTACTGGCATTCTCCAGAATCAACGCGCAACCACGACAATGATTCAATGGATGGGCACAGCCCTCCCTGCCGTCATTGACGTCATTGGCGAACAAAAAGTAGCCAATAGCCCAGCAAGGGTAGTTGGCGCACTTATGCTCATATCATGGATGACTGAACAAGATGAGAGAGAAAGTGCTATCAAAAACTTTCTCACACTGAGACTGCCCTAACGAGCGTTATCTGTTTCTTTCACGGAACTAAAGATCACAGAACGCACAGCCTCAATAGCATCTAACCCAACCACCAAAGGAATACCCGATCCATACACCGTTGCGACGCCCCTCACCCGATGCCCCATCAGGCGCTCACGTATTTCAAAATTAACGTCGCAGCTACGCGCGATGTCTGCCCATGAGTGCCTCATCTGGTAGGGGTGGTACTCCTTTGCAATCTCCTTGAATCTGGTAGCCAACGAAGAAACGGCACCATGCAGGGAGCGCGGGTTGTTCTCCTGCCAAACCAACATAGCTTTCAACTTTTCGATGTCTAGGACATTGCGCACACCATCGCTGATTGGAATATCCCTCTCCGCTGCCTTGTTCTTTCCCTTGAAAATCCTGAAATAAATCCCCTTCCCCCCAAATACATCTGTTTTTTCACAGATTGCGTCGCTCTTAGACTGCATAAGCTCTCGCGGCCTCATACCAAGCACCGCAAGCGTCTCCACCGCAATCGCATCAAATTGAGAAGCTCCACCTCCGTAGCCGTTCCTAACCTTGACACTGGGCGGACGGCTTTTAAACCCATCAATTACCTCTCGTATGGCCTGTATTGGCATAGCCGCCCTATCATCGGTTCGCGCTTGCATCACCCCCTTTAACTCTCTCGGCTGAGGAGTTTGCAATTCAGGCAAGACACAACGCAAAGCGGAAACCAAGCAATCAAGCTGAGTTTTAACAGTTCGCGGGGCAACCTCCTTAAGCCGCTCCATGCACCATTCATGCAGACCAGCTTCGACGTGTTGCTCTGAAATGGATGACACCTTCACATCCGGCAATCGCCTTTGGGCTACTTGGTATCTTGGCTCACTAACCTTGGCACGGTACATAGTCAAAGCTCGGGTACATACACTCTCCCAAGACTTTCCCGAATTTGCAGCCGGACGCAATTCATCACGCACTCCCTCTCCCAGAACCTCCGGAGGCAAGGGCTTACCTTGAACTGCCAGATCGATTCCATTGAGAAATGCCTGTGCCTCGATAGCCGTCTGAGGTCCGGGGCTCGGCATGGGTGCTGTTATTGCAGAGACATAAAACCCCCTCCAGCGACTAACCTCCTCTTGCCAGCCTCCCGGATTATGTTGTTGCCGCTTAACCACCCATTCAGCTGCAGCACGAGTCAACTCAGGGACCCTCGCCAAGATACTTTCCGGAGTTCTTTGAGCATCTACTGCGGCACTGCTGGCAACGCTATTTACCTGCTCGGTATCAGTTCCGCACTTCGTTGAATTTATCTCCTGCTGCAACTTGTGAGCCCGCCTAGCTTCCTCACAGATCAAGTCGAACTGCACTGCCATCATTCGAACCATACGCTCCGCATCACGTTTGATCGAAGTCTGGAGGCTCTGCATGTGGACTTCTTTTCCGACAACCTGAGCAACATCCTTGGGAAACCTACGCCGGTAGTACCAAAGGCTTGACCCTTTCTTTTTGTGCAAGAATTGCGTACGCATGTGTCACCCTGTTGTGTAATCAAATAACGGCAGCTTGTGTCACCTCAACGAAAGCAGCCAAACAGCCACAAAACGCTTGTGCCACAAGACATAACAACTAACAGGCTATCATGAAAAGAGACGGAAAATGTGCCAACTACTCGGCATGAACTGCAACGTGCCGACCGATATCTGTTTCTCCTTCACCGGCTTTCAGGCCCGCGGCGGAGCGACGGATGTGCATTCGGATGGCTGGGGCATTGCCTTTTTCGAGGACCGCGGCACACGCCTCTTCCTCGACCCGCAGCCGTCCTGCTCGTCGCCGATTGCCGAACTGGTCAGCCATTACCCGATCCGCTCGCGCAACGTCATCGCCCACATCCGCAAAGCCACACAAGGCGCCATCGGACTGGAAAACACCCATCCCTTCATGCGCGAACTTTGGGGCCGCTACTGGATCTTCGCCCATAACGGCAACCTGATCGATTTTCAGCCGCCGCTCGATGGCAGCTTCATGCCGGTCGGCCTCACCGACAGCGAACGCGCGTTCTGCTGGCTGCTGCAATCGCTGCGCCAACGCTTCGGCAGCACCTTGCCGGATACGGCTTCACTGTTCGACGCTGTCCATGAACTGACGCTGGCGATTGCCGAATACGGCGAGTTCAATTTTCTGCTTTCGAACGGTTGCTGGCTGTTCGCGCACGCGTCGACCAAGCTCAGCCACATCGTCCGCCAGGCGCCCTTTACTCAGGCGCATTTGAAGGATGAAGACGTCACCGTGGACTTTGCCGATGTCACCACCCCGAACGACCGCGTGGCGGTGATCGCCACGCTGCCGCTGACCGATAACGAGCAGTGGACCGATATGCCACCCGGCACGCTGTGGCATTTCGAAGAGGGTATGCCGGTGAAGATGCTGGCGACCAAGCCGGGACCAGTCAAAAAGCCGGCTGCCGCATGCGGAACCACGCTCTGAATACAGCGACGACGGCGGGTTCGGCAACCCGCATTCGGTTGTCCGCGCTTCAACGGTGAACGCCTTGGCCGAGACGGCCGCGGCGTTGCCCTGAATACTACTTACTTGCCGCTCAGCTTACGGAATTCCTCGGCGGCGCGGTCCATTTCCGCGTCCATGTCGAGTCCGGAATTTGGCGTGTTTTCCGGGTTCACCGCAGATGGCACGAGTTCAGTCGATTCGGCCTCGGCAGCGACTGGCTTTGAGACGAAACGAGCCGCCAGAATACCGAGTTCGTAGAGCAGGCACATCGGAATCGCCAGCGCCAGTTGAGAAACCACGTCCGGCGGCGTGACGACGGCGGCGACGACAAAGGCACCGACGATGAAATACGAACGCCACTCCTGCAGCTTCTCGACCGTCACCACCCCGAGCTTGACCAGAACCACCAGTGCCACCGGCACCTCGAAGGCGATCCCGAAAGCCAGGAACATGGTCATCACGAAGGACAAATAGGCCTCGATATCCGGCGCCGGGGTGATGCTCTTGGGGGCAAAGCTGGATATGAAGTGGAAAACCTGGCCGAAGACGAAGAAGTAACAGAAGGCCATGCCGGCAACGAACAGCAGCGTGCTGGAAATGATCAGCGGGATGCCGAGGCGCTTTTCATGGGCATACAAGCCCGGGGCGATAAATGACCACGCCTGGAACAGGATGTAGGGCAAGGCCAGCACAAAGGCGACCATCGCCGTGACCTTGAGCGGGATCATGAAGGGCGTGATGACGCCGATCGCCACCATTTTCGTCCCTTCCGGCAAGGCCGCCGTCAACGGCGCCGCCAGGATGTCGTAGATATCACCCGGTCCGGGATAAAGACAGAGGAAGCCCATCATGACCGCGACTGCAATCAGGCTGCGCAGCAGCCGGTCGCGCAGTTCAACCAGATGGGAAATGAATGACTCTTCGACGGCTTCGCTCATGCGGCAGGCTTGCTGGTAGTTTCAACCGGGGTGGCATTGGCCGAGGCCAGCGGCGGCGCTGGCGGCAGGGCTTCGGCCGCAGGCTGTGTGCTCGCCTGCAACTCGGCGACAGCCGCATTGACCGGCGACTCGACGGCACTGCGGGCGCTGTCGTATTCCTTGCGCACCGAATCCTCGAGCGCACGCGCCGACTCGGTCACTTGCGTCTGCAGCTTTTTCAGCTCGTCGAGCTGGATTTCGCGGTTGATGTCCGATTTGACATCGTTAACATAACGCTGGGCACGGCCAAGCAGGTGGCCGAGCGTGCGCGCCACCTTGGGCAGGCGTTCGGGACCGATGACCAGCAAGGCCACGATGCCGATCACCATCAGTTCGGAAAAACCGATATCGAACATGGTTGTCGTCTGAAACGAGCCGTCATCCGTCACCGGCCGCCGGCATCAGCCTGCGGCCAGAACGCCAACTAGCTTTTCGTCTTTTCCTTGACCTCGACGTCGATGGTCTGGCCGCCGACCTGTTGCGTCGGTTGGGCCGCATCGGCCGGCTTGTTGTCCGCGTTGGCTTCCTTCATGCCGTCCTTGAAGCCCTTGACCGCACCGCCCAGATCCTGACCGACGTTACGCAGCTTCTTGGTGCCGAAGACCAGCATGACGATGACGAGGACGATCAGCCAATGCCAGATGGAAAAACTACCCATGGTTTGTCTCCTAGATTCGTTTCAGCATCGGCCCGACCGGATCCGGTCCACCGACGATATGCATGTGCAGATGCGGCACTTCCTGCTGCCCCACCCGCCCGGTGTTGATGATCACCCGGAAACCATCCGGGCTACCCTGTTCCACGGCGATCTCGTTGGCCTTGACCAGCATCTTGCCAAGCACGGCCGCATCCTCGGGCGCCACTGTCGCGAGCGAGGTAATGTGCTTCTTCGGGATCACCAGAATATGCACCGGACGCGCCGGATGAATATCCTTGAAGGCGAGGATATCCTCGTCCTCATAGACTTTGGAAGCTGGGATTTTCCCTTCTACGATCTTGCAGAACAGGCAATCGCTCACTTGGCGCCCCGTGCCGCCTTCTCGTCGATCCCGGAAATGCCCTCACGACGGCGCATTTCCTGCGACACATCCTCAATGGTCAGACCGTAGAAAGCCAGCAGCACGAGGACGTGGTAGATGACGTCGGTCGACTCCCAGACGACCTTCAGACGTTTGCCTTCCTTGCCGGCCATGATTAGCTCGGCGCACTCCTCGCCGATCTTCTTCAGGATCGAATCCGGACCTTCGGAGAACAGCTTGGCGGTGTAGGACTTCTCCGGATCAGCATTGCGGCGCGAGGCCAGCGTCTCGGAGAGGCGATGCAGGATGTCATGGGTGCTCATTTGTAGATTTCCTTCGGGTCTTTCAAAACCGGATCAACGGGAACCCAGCGGTCCCCCTGCAATTCATTGAAGAAGCAGCTTTCACGGCCAGTATGACAGGCAATGCCGCCGACCTGTTCGATGGTCAGCAACAGCACGTCGCCGTCGCAGTCGGTACGAATGGACTTGATCTTCTGAAAAAAGCCGGACTCTTCGCCCTTACGCCAGAGGCGCTTGCGCGAACGAGACCAGTATACCGCGTTACCGCAGCACAGCGTTTCCAGAAGCGAATCACGATTCATCCAGGCAAACATCACAATGCGCCCGCCTTCATCCTGCGCAATCGCCGGAATCATGCCATCGGCGTCCCACTTGAGGGCGTCGAGCCAGGGTTGTGTGTGATCGAGATCCGCCATTTTCGATGATTTTCCGGGTTGACCGCAGCTGCGCCTCAGAGACGCACTTCGATGCCGCGCCCGGCCATGTATTCCTTGGCCTGGCGCACGGTGTATTCGCCGAAATGAAAAATGGAGGCTGCGAGCACCGCATCGGCCCGGCCTTCGGAGACACCATCGGCGAGATGCTGGAGGTTGCCGACCCCCCCCGAGGCAATGACCGGAATCTTCACGGCGTCAGACACGCCGCGCGTCAACGCCAGATCGAAACCATTCTTGGTGCCGTCGCGATCCATGCTGGTGAGCAGGATTTCACCGGCGCCCAGTGCTTCAACTTTCTTTGCCCATTCGATGGCATCTAGACCGGTATCGTTACGGCCGCCGTGCGTGAAAACATGCCACTGGCCGGGTGCAACCTGTTTCGCATCAATGGCAACGACGATGCATTGCGAGCCGACCTTGCTCGAAGCGTCGAAAACAAGATCCGGATTCTGCACGGCAGCCGTGTTCATAGACACCTTGTCGGCACCTGCATTGAGCAGGCGACGGACATCCTCGACCTTGCGCACCCCACCACCAACAGTCAGCGGAATGAAGACCTGCTCGGCACAGGCTTCAACGATGTGCAGGATGATGTCGCGCTGATCGCTGGACGCGGTGATGTCGAGGAAGGTAACTTCGTCAGCACCCTGCTCGTTATAGCGGCGGGCAATCTCGATCGGGTCACCTGCGTCACGCAGGCCGACAAAATTGGTACCTTTGACGACCCGACCAGCGGTGACATCAAGACAGGGAATGATGCGTTTGGCGAGCATCAGGCGCCCAGCTCGTCGGCGAGGTCCTGCGCTGCCTTGAAATCGAGGGAGCCGTCATAGACTGCACGACCGGCGATGGTACCGACCACGCCTTCGCCTTCGACGGCGCACAGGGCGCGGATATCGTCGAGGTTGGTCAGACCGCCGGAAGCGATCACAGGGATGGTCAGCGCCTGCGCCAGACGCACGGTGGCGTCGATATTGAGACCGGTCAGCATGCCGTCACGACCAATATCGGTATAAATGATCGACTCGACGCCATAGTCTTCGTATTTCTTGGCCAGATCAACGACGTCATGGCCGGTGAGCTTGGACCAGCCGTCGGTCGCCACCTTGCCGTCCTTGGCATCCAGGCCGACGATGATGTGACCGGGGAAAGCGGTACAGGCATCGTGCAGGAAGCCGGGATTCTTCACCGCCGCGGTGCCGATGATGACGTAGGAGAGCCCGCCGTCGAGACAGGCTTCGATGGTATCGAGATCGCGAATGCCGCCCCCCAACTGGACCGGAATATCGTCACCGACTTCCTTGAGGATGGCCTTGATCGCCGCGGCGTTCTTCGGCTTGCCGGCAAAGGCGCCATTCAGATCCACCAGATGCAGGCGACGGGCGCCCTGATTCAGCCAGTGCCGGGCCTGCTCGGCCGGGCTGTCGGAGAAGATGGTGGCCTGTTCCATCAGGCCCTGCTTGAGGCGGACGCACTGGCCGTCCTTGAGATCAATGGCGGGAATAATCAGCATGGTGATGTCAGCAGATTTGAGCGGGTAAAGTCGGGCAGATGAGAGAGCGGTCAGCGCATCCGTAACACGGGATCAGGGACGCCATTCGACAAAGTTTTTCAGCAGTTGCAGGCCGTCGCGCGCGCTTTTTTCAGGGTGAAATTGGACCGCAAAGATATTAGCCCGCGCCACAGCGCAGGTAAAGGGGACGCCGTATTCGCAAGTGCCGGCCACCAGCGACGGATCGGCCGGCTGCACGAAGTAGCTGTGCACGAAATAAAACCGGGCACCGTCGGCGATACCTTGCCACAAGGCATGTGGCACCTGACGGACCTCGTTCCAGCCCATGTGCGGCACCTTGAGGCGTTCGCCCGACGGCAGCCACATTTTTTCATCAGGAAAGCGGACGACATTGCCGGGAAAAACGCCAAGCGCCGGCACATCGCCTTCATCCGAGTGCGCAAACAGCATTTGCTCGCCAACGCAGATGCCGAGAAAGGGCTTGTCCTGCGCCGCTTTGAGCACGGCAGCGCGCAGACCACGACCATCCAGCTCGGCCATGCAGTCCGGCATCGCGCCCTGCCCAGGGAATACCACACGCTCGGCTGCCGCGACGACGGCGGGATCGGACGTGACGACCACCGGCTTACCGTTGGCCACGTGCTCCAGCGCCTTCGACACCGAGCGCAGGTTGCCCATGCCGTAGTCGATGACGGCGATGCAACCCGTGGTCACAGCGAACCTTTCGTCGACGGCATGACGCCGGCCATGCGCGGATCGGGCGTCACTGCCATGCGCAGCGCCCGACCGAAGGCCTTGAAGATGGTTTCCGCCTGATGGTGTGCATTTTTGCCGCGCAGGTTGTCGATGTGCAGCGTCATCCCGGCGTGGTTGACCAAGCCGTGGAAGAATTCGCTGAAGAGATCGACATCGAAAGTCCCGATCATCGCGCGGGTGTAATCAACGTGGTATTCCAGCCCCGGACGGCCAGAGAGGTCGATGACGACGCGCGACAGGGCTTCGTCCAGCGGCACGTAGCTGTGACCATAGCGGGTCAGCCCCTTCTTGTCGCCCCAGGCCTTGGCCAGCGCCATGCCGAGCGTAATACCGAGATCTTCAACGGTGTGATGGGCGTCGATATGCAGATCGCCATTGGCGACAATATCGAGGTCGATCAGGCCGTGACGGGCAATCTGGTCGAGCATGTGGTCGAGGAAGGGCACGCCGGTGGCGAACTTGCCGACGCCGGTGCCGTCGAGATTGAGACGCACGGTGATCTGCGTCTCCAGGGTATTGCGTGTGATTTCGGCTTGCCGCATGACTTTCGGGCTACTGTTGGTGGCTGTAAGGCGTTGGAACAGAGGGCCATGATACCATTTCGCCCTCGATTTACGCCTTTCGTGAAAAGCCGATGAGCCGCTTCTGGAGCCAGGTCGCCAAGGACCTCACCCCCTACGTGCCGGGCGAGCAGCCCAAGATCGCCAACCTGATCAAGCTGAACACCAACGAGAACCCCTATCCGCCGTCACCCCGGGCCGTAGCGGCGATCCGCGCCGAGCTTGGCGACGACGGCGCCCGCCTGCGCCTCTATCCGGACCCGAACAGCGACCTGCTTAAACAGGCCGTGGCCACCCGTTACGCCGTCAAGCCGCAGCAGGTCTTCGTCGGCAATGGTTCGGACGAAGTACTGGCCCATGTCTTCATGGCGCTGCTCAAGCACGATGCGCCCATCCTCTTCCCCGACATCACCTACAGCTTTTACCCGGTGTATTGCGGACTCTACGGCATCGACTACATCAAGGTGCCGCTGGCCGACGATTTCAGCATCGACGCCGCCGACTACACCGGCGTCTGCGGTGAACCCGGAAAACCGGCCAAAATCGGCGGCATCATTTTCCCGAACCCGAATGCACCGACCGGCCGCCTGCTCGACCTGGCCGCGATCGAGCGCATCCTGGCGGCCAATCCGGACACCGTTGTCGTCATCGACGAAGCCTATGTCGATTTCGGCGGGGAATCGGCGATCACGCTGGTCAATCGCTTCGACAACCTGCTGGTCACTCACACCCTGTCCAAATCGCGGTCGCTGGCCGGCCTGCGCGTTGGCTACGCCATCGGCCACCCGGATCTGATCGATGCGCTGGAGCGGGTGAAAAACAGCTTCAATTCGTATCCGCTCGACCGCCTGGCTATCGTCGGTGCCGTCGCCGCCATCGAGGACGATGCATATTTCCGCCAGACCTGTGCCGCCGTGATGGCCACGCGCGACCGGCTGGACTGCGAGCTCGCAGCACTCGGCTTTGAGATCCTGCCCTCAGCAGCTAACTTCATCTTCGCCCGCCACCCGAAACACGATGCCAGCGAACTGGCGGCGGCATTGCGCGAACGCAGCATCATCGTCCGTCACTTCAAGCAGGCACGCATCGATCAGTTCCTGCGCATCACCATCGGAACCGATAGTGAGTGTCAGGCGCTATGCGATGCCTTGCGCGCCATCCTGAACTAGGCGAGACTGCGCACCGGAGAACGGGAGAAAAACAATGCAACGCATTAATTTCGACGAAGAAATCCGCCTGCACAACCTGTGGCGCCGACAGTTCATGAATGCCTTCGCTGCCGGCAGCTATGCCGACATGCCGCTGTCCGGCCATCGCTCCTGCATGCTCTCCCTGGCACTGAAGCGGGCCACCGGCCCATGCACCCAGCAACCGCTGTTCAGGCTGCTGGCCGTGGAGCATGACCGTTTCCACGCACTGTGCAACGAAATCCTCGACCTCAGTGAAAACGGCATGGCCAGCGAGGCTGACCGCCTGCTGCTGGAACTGACCGACGCCTCGCATCGCCTTGTCGGCCTGCTGGATGAAATGCGTACCTGCCAGCGGGATAACGCCGACAAACCCTGAGCTGCCCTCTGACGCCCTGCCGCTCAGACCCAGCCGGCCAGCCCGAGTAGCGCGCCGAGCGCGATCAGCCACAGAGGATTCAGCTTGCTGCGCAGGCTGATGACCACCGTAAGCAGTACCAGCAAGGCGCCACCCCAGGCCAATCCTGCTGCCTGTGCGATCAGCGTCGCCCCCGAAAACACCAGCCCGACGGCCAGCGGCGCAACACCGAGGCTGATCGCCTTCTGCCAGCGGGCACCGGCAAAGCCTTCCCAACGATCAATCAGCAAGTAAATGACGACGCTCATCGGCAGGCACATGGCCAGCGTTGCGGCCAGCGCCCCCGCCAGACCGGCGACTTTCCAGCCGATCAGCGTCACCACCAGCACATTCGGCCCGGGCGCGGCCTGGGCGATGGCGTAGAGGTGGGTGAAGGTGGTTTCGTCGAGCCAATGGTGGTTTTCGACAACCACGCGATGCATTTCCGGCAGCAAGGCGGTGGCACCGCCGAAAGCGACGAAGGACAGCAGCGCAAATTCGAGGAAAAGCTCGACGACGGTCATTTTTTTCCCAGCCGCCAGTAGGCAACGCCGCCCGACAAAATCAGGCCGGCGACCATGACCCATGGCATCGGCCAGCGCAGCATGGCAATGCCGGCTACGGTGAACACGGAAAATGGCAAAAAATAGGCCTTGTCGCGTAGCGCCTTGCCCATCCGCCAGGCCATCGCAAACAGCAGGCCACAGCCGACGGCGGCAATGCCGCGCAACATGCCCTGCGCAATCGGCAGGCTGCCGTAGGCGTCATAGAGCAGAGCCAGCAGCAGCACGATGGCCAGCGGCCCGGCAAGCAATCCAACCGGCGCGACGATGGCGCCCGCCAGCCCCTGATAGCGCTTGCCGACGACGACGGCCAGATTGACCACGTTCGGCCCGGGCAGGAACTGGCACAAGCCGAGCTGGGCATTGAATTCCTCGGCCGTCATCCAGCGTCGCTGCTCAACCAGCATGCGCCGCGCAAAAGGCAGGACGCCGCCAAAACCGGAGAGGCCGACCGACGAAAAGCCGAAAAAAAGCGCCCGGAGATCCGGGCGCGGCTTGGTATCGACCTTATCTGCGGTGAACACGGAAATTCGCCGAAAATCGGGTGTCAGTCTTCGAGCCGGAATTCCGCCGACTTGGCGTGTGCCGGCAGGCCTTCGCCCTGCGCCAGCGTCGAGGCGATGCGGCCCAGCGTCTGCGCGCCTGCTTTCGAGACCTTGATCAGGCTGGTGCGCTTCTGGAAGTCATAAACCCCTAGCGGTGACGAGAAGCGGGCCGAACCGGAAGTCGGCAGCACGTGGTTCGGGCCAGCGCAGTAGTCGCCGAGCGATTCCGACGTGTAGTGGCCGATGAAGATGGCGCCGGCGTGGTGAATCTTGCTCACCCACGGATCGGGGTCGGCCAGCGACAGCTCCAGGTGTTCCGGCGCGACGCGGTTGGCGATGGCGACCGCCTCCTCCAAGTCGCGCACCAGGATGAAGGCACCACGATTGGTCAGCGAGGTGCGGATTACCTCCTGGCGCGGCATGGTCGGCAGCAGCTTCTCGATGCTGGCCTGGACGCGCTCGATGAAGGCGGCGTCAGTGCAGATCAGGATGGACTGCGCCAGTTCGTCATGCTCAGCCTGCGAGAAGAGGTCCATCGCCACCCAGTCCGGGTTGCCGGAGCCGTCCGACACCACCAGGATTTCCGACGGGCCGGCGACCATGTCGATGCCGACGATGCCAAAGACGCGGCGCTTGGCGGTGGCGACGTAGGCATTACCGGGACCAACGATTTTGTCGACCTGCGGCACAGTCTGCGTGCCGTAGGCCAGCGCACCGACGGCCTGCGCCCCACCCATGGTGAACACGCGGTCTACACCGGCCAGACAGGCAGCGGCCAGCACCAGCTGGTTGTGCTCGCCGCCCGGCGTCGGCACGACCATGATCAGTTCCTTGACGCCAGCGACCTTGGCCGGAATGGCGTTCATCAGCACCGACGACGGATAGGCGGCCTTGCCGCCCGGCACGTAGAGACCGACGCGGTCGAGCGGCGTGATCATCTGGCCGAGCATCGTGCCATCGGCCTCGGTGTAGGACCAGCCTTCCATCTTCTGCCGCTCGTGGTAGGCCTTGATCCGGCCGGCAGCGGCTTCGAGCGCGGCGCGGCGCTCCGCCGGCAGGCCGTCGAGGGCTGCCTGCAGTTCGGCCTTGCCCAGTTCGAGATCGGCCATCGCGCTGGCGCTCAGGCGGTCAAACTTGTTGGTGTATTCAACCACGGCCGCATCGCCGCGCGCCTTGACGTCAGCCAGGATGCCGGCGACGGTGCGTTCGATGTTCTCGTCGGCCGCCGCTTCGAAGGCGAGCAGCGCGTCCAGTTTGGCCGTGAAATCGGCGTCGACCGTGGAAAGCCGTTGAATGGCGACCATTTATTGCTCCACCGCCTGTGCAAAGGCGTCGATGATCGGTTGCAGGGACTCGCGCTTCACTTTCAGTGAGGCCTGATTGACCACCAGACGCGACGAGATATCCATGATGTGTTCGCAAGCGACCAGTTTGTTGGCCTTGAGCGTGCCGCCCGTCGACACCAGATCGACGATGGCATCGGCCAAACCGGCCAGCGGCGCCAGTTCCATCGAGCCGTAAAGCTTGATCAGGTCGATATGAACGCCCTTGCTGGCGAAGTGCTCGCGCGCTGTCTTGGTGTATTTGGAAGCCACCTTGAGACGGGCGCCCTGACGCACGGCATTGACGTAGTCATAGCCTTCCGGCACGGCGACCATCATGCGGCACTTGGCGATCTTGAGGTCGAGCGGTGCATAGAGCCCCTCGCCACCATGTTCGATCAGCACATCCTTGCCGGCCACGCCGATGTCGGCGGCACCGTACTGAACATAGGTCGGCACATCGGTGGCGCGGACGATGACAACGCGCACGTTCGGCTGATTGGTTTCAATGATCAGCTTGCGCGAGGTTTCCGGGTTCTCGGAAGGGACGATGCCCGCGGCCGCCAGCAGGGGCAGGGTTTCGTCGAAGATGCGGCCCTTGGAAAGGGCAATGGTGATGGTCGTCACGGGATAGGTCAGCTGAATCAGCCAGAAAGCAAAACCCGCATTTTACCGCAAGCACCCCGCCGCTCGGCCGAAAGTCGTGCTATCGCCGTCATAGTCCATCCGGAATCAGGTTTCGCGTGCCGATTTTGCGCCGGTTTTCCGGGTTGACCGCAGCGGAGACTTGCCGCGATACTCACGCCATGACTTCGTCGATTTTTGTCCGCCTGCCAATGCCTTGCCGTCGCGCCCTGCGCGCGTGGCGCCGTGCCGTATTGCCGTGGCCGGGAGACGAGTAGTCGAATATTCCCCCTGATTTTCCGAAAGGCCGCGGACACCCTCCGCGGCCTTTTTGCTTTTGTCCGTCCGTTTTTTCGACCCCCTAAGGAGCATTGCATGAACACGGATGTTACCTGCCATTCGCTGGAGGACGTCCGCCAGCACATCGACCGACTGGACCGCGAACTGGTCCGCCTGATCGCCGAACGCGGCGCTTACGTGTGCCAGGCCGCCGGCTTCAAGCGCAGCGCCGCGGAGATTCCGGCGCCGCAGCGCGTCGCGCAGGTACTGAAGCGGGTCGATGCGCTGGCCGTCGAATTCGGCGCCGAGCGACCGGTGGTTGCCGCCGTCTGGCGGGCGATGATCGACGCCTTCGTCGCTGCCGAACGCAACGTCCATGCCGTCTTGCATCCACCGCAACCGCCCAGCCACTGAATTCCGGAGAATCCCATGTCTGTTCCCGCCGCCTATCTCGGCATTGTCCTGATCTGGTCCACCACGCCGCTCGCCATTCAGTGGAGCGCACAGGAGGCCGGTTATTCCTTCGCTGTTCTTGCCCGCATGGCGATCGGCTTTGCTGTTGCCGGCCTGATCGTCGCTGCCTGGCGCATCGGCCTGCCGCTGCATACCCGTGCCCGCCGCGCCTACCTGCTCGGCGGCCTGTCCTTGTTCGGCGCCATGGCGCTGACCTACTGGGGGGCACGCTTCGTCCACTCCGGCCTGATTTCCGTGCTCTTCGGCCTGTCACCGCTGATCACCAGCATGCTCGCACGCATCTGGCTGAACGAACCGCCGCTGCGGCCGTCACAATTTGCCGGCGTCCTCCTCGGCATCGCCGGGCTGGCTGTCATCTTCCTGCACGACCACGGCGTCGCGCGGACCGAGGCACCTGCCGGGCTGGCCGCCGTGCTTGCCGCGGTGCTGATCTATTCCGGTGGCCTGGTCGGCCTCAAGCGTATCGCCGATGACAGTCCGCCACTGGCAACGACCGTCGGCACGCTGGGCGTGTCCCTGCCCCTCTTTGCCGCCTTGTGGTGGCTGGCCGATGGACAGGCACCAGCCGACATCGGCACGCGTTCGCTGGCGGCCATCACCTATCTCGGCGTATTCGGCTCGGTCATCGGCTTTGCGATGTATTACTACGTGATCAAGCACCTCGACGCCTCGCGCATCGCCTTGATCACCCTCGTAACGCCCGTCATTGCCTTGCTGCTGGGACATCTGCTGAATGGCGAGGCCATCGGCCTGCGGCTGGCGGCCGGTACGACGTGCATTCTGGGCGGCCTGCTGCTGCACCAAGTGCCGTCATTCCAGCGCCGACTGGCAAGAAGCTGAGTGGGCGGGCATCGCCACGGTCATCTGCGGTCAACGCGGAAATCGGGCCAAAATCGGGGCCAAAAAAAACGACGCCTGAATCCGGCGTCGTTTTTTCGGGAAGGCTCGCGCCAGCCAAGCGTCAGCGGACCCGCTTGACGCTCGCACCCAGCTTGGCAAGCTTTTCCTCGATGCGCTCGTAGCCGCGGTCAAGGTGGTAGATACGGTCAATCACGGTTTCACCTTCAGCGACCAGGCCGGCGATGACCAGCGAGGCCGAGGCGCGCAGGTCGGTGGCCATCACGGTTGCGCCTTCCAGGCGATCGACGCCGCGGACGATGGCGTTGTTGCCTTCGATCTGGATGTTGGCCCCGAGACGCATCAGCTCGTTGACGTGCATGAAGCGGTTTTCGAAGATGGTTTCGCGAATGGTTGCGACGCCATCGGCGACGCAGTTGATGGCCATGAACTGCGCCTGCATGTCGGTCGGGAAGGCCGGATAGGGCGCGGTACGCAGGCTGACCGCCTTGAGGCGCTTGGGCGCCTGCAGGCGAATCGCATCGCGCTCGACGGTGATCTCGCAGCCCGCGTCCATCAGCTTGTCGACGACGGTATCGAGATAGGCCGCCGAGGTCTTCAGAAGACGGATATCGCCACCGGTCGCCGCGGCGGCGCACAGGTAGGTGCCGGTTTCAATGCGGTCGGGCATGATCGGGTGATGCGCGCCGTGCAGTTTTTCGACACCGCGGATACGGATGACGTCGGTGCCGGCGCCGGAAATCTGCGCGCCCATGCTGATCAGACAGTTGGCCAGATCGACCACTTCCGGTTCGCGGGCGGCGTTCTCGATGATCGTTTCGCCCTCGGCCAGACAAGCGGCCATCATCAGGTTCTCGGTACCGGTGACGGTAACCATGTCGGTGCAGATGCGCGCGCCCTTGAGGCGAGTCGCCTTGGCGTGCACATACCCCTGCTCGACCTTGATCTCTGCCCCCATGGCCTGCAGGCCCTTGATGTGCTGATCCACCGGACGCGCGCCAATGGCGCAGCCGCCGGGCAGCGACACCCGCGCTTCGCCGCAACGGGCAACCAGCGGGCCAAGGACAAGAATGGAGGCACGCATGGTTTTGACCATGTCGTAGGAGGCGACCGGATTGTTCAGGCCGGCGCCGTTGAGCACCAGGCCATCTGCCCCTTCCATGGTGACACCGACCCCCATGTCGCCAAGCAGCCGGAGCATGGTCGAGATGTCATTGAGGTGCGGCACGTTGGAGAGTTCCAGCGGCTGTTCGCTAAGCAGCGAGGCGCAGAGGATGGGCAGTGCGGCATTCTTGGCGCCGGACATGGCCACTTCACCGGAGAGGACAACGCCCCCTTGAATCAACAGCTTATCCACGTTGGGCACTCCATTCGGCGGGGGTAAAGGTCTTGAAAGACAAGGCATGCAGCTCGCCGGTCGCGAGCTTTTCCTTCAGTGTCTGATAGACGCGTTGCTGGCGCTGGACGCGGCTCTTGCCTTCGAATTCGGTGCTGACAACGATGGCGTCGAAATGCTGGCCGTCACCGTCGAGTTCGAGGAACTCGCAGGTCATGCCGGCGAGAATGAGTTGCTTGATATGGTCGGGATGCATGGGGTTCAGGCTCTGAGCTTCCAGCCGGACTTCAGCAGATGCAGGGTCACCAGGGACACGGCCGCGAAGCAGGCAGCGACGACGAGCAGGCTGGTTTGCGGCGGCACGTCGGAGACGCCGAAAAATCCATAGCGGAAGCCGTCAATCATGTAAAAAACGGGATTGTAATGCGAGACGCCCTGCCAGAATGCAGGCAAGGTGTAAATCGAGTAGAAAACACCGGACAACATGGTCAGCGGCATGATCAGGAAATTCTGGAAGGCAGCCAACTGGTCAAACTTTTCGGCCCAGATGCCGGCGATCATGCCGAGCGCCCCGAACATGGCGCCGCCAATGAGCGAAAAAACAAGAATCCACAGCGGTGCGACAACCGTGATTTCGGCAAACCAGACCGTGGCGAGCAACACGCCGACCCCGACCATCACACCACGCAGCACGGCCGCCAGCACATAGGCGACAAAAAATGCACTGTACGGAATCGGTGGCAAAAGTACAAAAACGATGGAACCGGTGATTTTTGCCTGAATCAGGCTGGACGAGGAATTGGCGAAGGCATTCTGCAGTACCTGCATCATTACCAGCCCCGGTATCAGGAAACTGGTGTATTGCACACCATGCACCCGAACATGCTCATCGAGGACGTGACCGAAAATCAGCAGGTAGAGCAGCGCCGTCAGCACCGGCGCAGCAACGGTCTGGAAGGCCACCTTCCAGAAACGCAGGAACTCCTTGTAGAACAGCGTCCAGAAACCGGTCATTGCTGCATCGTCCGGACAAATACGTCTTCCAGTGTCCCACCCGGATGGGCGGCCATCAGGTTGGCGGTGGTATCGAGCGCCAGAATCCGCCCCTGCTTCATCAGCGCAATACGGCCGCAGAGATTCTCGGCTTCCTCCAGATAATGCGTGGTGAGGATGATGGTGTGGCCTTCGGCATTCAGCCGGCGGACGAACTGCCACAGGCCTTGGCGCAGCTCGACATCGACACCGGCCGTCGGTTCGTCGAGCACGATCACCGGCGGCTTGTGCACCAGCGCCTGCGCCACCAGCACGCGACGCTTCATGCCGCCGGACAGGCGACGCATGTTGACGTTGGCTTTGCTCGTCAAATCGAGATTTTCGAGAATCTCGTCGATCCAGTCGTCGTTCTTGCGAATGCCAAAATAGCCGGACTGGATGCGCAGGGTTTCGCGAACATTGAAAAACGGATCAAAAACCAGTTCCTGCGGCACCACACCAAGACGACGGCGTGCCTCGCGGAAATCGGCGATAACGTCGTACCCCAGCACGCTGAGACGCCCCGCATCCGGCCGTACCAGGCCAGCCAGCGAGGAAATCAGTGTCGTCTTGCCTGCGCCGTTCTGCCCAAGCAGACCGAAAAATTCGCCCTGTTCGATGTTCAGAGAAACGCCATCCAGCGCTTTCAGCGAACCGAAATGCTTGACGACGTCGACAATCGAAACCGCAGGGGTCATGACGAAAACCGCTCAGGCGAGCGGCAGCAGGTCGGTGACGCCGTACAACTCGGCGAGCGAACGCACCCCAGGCGGAATTTCGGCAAAAGTCAGCGTTGACCGTGACTGATCAGCCGCACGCATCCAACCGAGCATCACCGCTACCGCGGACGAATCGGCGACAGCGACTCTCGAAAAATCAAAGACCTGTGCGCCGGGCTGCAACAACTGGCGACCGGCATCAAGCAGGCCGCGCGCGTTGTCCATGACCATGGGTACGGTGATGACGAGGCGCCCGGCCTCGTTGACGATCATTTCTTTTCGGCCTTGGCGGCGCTTTCAAGCGACTTGTTCTTGGCGGCGATGGCGGCAATCAGGCCGTCGATACCGCCATTGCGGACTTCCTGATTGAACTGGTCGCGATAATTGGTCACCAGGCTGATACCGGCCACAACCACGTCGTAAACCTTCCAGCTGCCATCGACCTTTTCCAGGCTGTAGTCGAGCTGCACCGGCTTGCTGCCCGGCTGCTGGACCTCAGTCCGGACCAGCACATCAACATCGGCCGGCGCCATCTTGAACGGCTTATAGATGATTTTCTGGTTCTTGTAGCTGGTCAGTGCGTTCGAATAGGTACGCACCAGCAGCGTACGGAACTCGGCTGTCAGTTGCTGCTGTTGCTGCGGCGATGCTTTCCGCCATTCCTTGCCCAGAGCCAGCGCCGTCATCCGCGTGAAGTTGAAATTCGGCAACACTTTCTTGTCGACCAACTCCATGACCTTCTGCGTGTGGCCGTTCTGGATGTCCTTATCCTTACGCACGATGTCGAGGACCTCCTCGGTCACGCGCTGCACGAGGACATCCGGCGCCTCCTCGGCAACCACAGTAGCCGACACGAACAAGGCCAGAAACAGGGCAAACAGCTTTTTCATCTTTTCTTCCGGGACTAATCAATCATCCAGCCGCGGCGGGCGGCCATCATAAATCTGGTTGCGACGACGCTGCAGGTAAGCATCGCGCACGTAAGCATATTTATCCAGCGCAGCCTCTTCGACCACCTTGTCGGCCGGCAACAGGCTGGCGCGTACATCGACGAGTCGTACAGCCAGCAAGGAATTGCGCACCGCGACCGATTTCCGGGTCGTTCCCCTGGTCGGGTCGGTATTGATATCGACCAGCCAACCGCCCGTATCGCGCACCGTCCGCGGCCCGATCAACGGCCAGAAGAGATAGGCGCTGTCGCGATAACCCCAGACCGCCATCGTCTGACCAAAATCCTCTTCATGGCGCTCGAGGCCCAATTCACTGGCGACGTCAAACAGGCCAAAAATGCCAATCGTCGAATTAACCAGCAGCCGGCCGACATCGGATGCTGCATCGCCCGGCTTGCCCTGCAGCAGGCTGTTGAGGGCATTGCGGACATCGAGGATGTTGTCGAAGAAATTACCGACGCCCGCCTTGGCTGGCAGCGGGACCGCAGCGTCATAAACCTGAGCCACCGGCTTGACGATGACCTTGTCCAGTCCCTCGTGAACGGTGAACATCGCCCGGTTGAAGCCCTCGTAGGGGTCGTGCGGGTTATCGTTGGCCTGCGCAGCCGTCGTCAGCAGGCAGGCGCCGACCAGCGGCAGGGCGCGCCGGGCAATTCCGGAAAAAAGCGATCTGAAGGGGCGTGTCATTTACTGTCCTGTCCGTCGGCAGCCTTGCTGAACAGGAACTGACTGATCAGCTTTTCGAGAACCACGGCCGATTGGGTTTTAGCAATCGTATCACCGGGCTGGAGCATTTTTTCATCACCGCCGACATCGAAGCCGACATACTGCTCACCCAGCAAGCCTGCCGTGTAGATTGATGCAAACGTGTCCTTCGGGAAACGATAGCGGCCATCGACATTCATCGTCACCACGGCCTCATAGGTCTGCGGATCGAAACGGATATCAGCAATGCGACCGACGAGCACGCCGGCACTCTTAACTGGCCCGCGCACCTTGAGGCCGCCGATGTTGTCGAACTTGGCCTGCAGCACATAGGTTTCCGACAAATGACCGGACGAAAGGTTGCCGACTTTCAGCGCCAGGAAGAGCACGGCGGCGATGCCGAGGGCCACGAAAAAGCCGACCCAGAGGTCGATGATAGAGCGGTTCATGATGTTCCCCGGAACATGAACGAGGTCAGAATGAAATCCAGGGCCAGAATGGCCATGGCAGAGGTGACAACCGTGCGGGTGATCGCCCGCGACACGCCTTCGGCGGTCGGCACCGAGTCGAACCCCTCGAAGACGGCGATCAGCGACACGGCGAAGCCGAACACGATACTCTTGATAATGCCGTTCCAGATGTCGAAACGGAAATCGACACCGGCCTGCATCTGCGACCAGAAGGCACCATCGTCGACGCCGATGAAGACGACGCCGATCAGCCAGCCGCCAAGAACGCCCATCGCCGAGAACATCGCTGCCAGCAGCGGCATGGAAATGACGCCCCCCCAAAAACGCGGCGCGACGACGCGGGCAATTGGATTGACCGCCATCATGTCCATCGCCTTCAATTGCTCGGTCGCCTTCATCAGGCCGATTTCAGCCGTTACTGAGGAGCCGGCGCGCGAGGCAAAAAGCAGGCCGGCGACCACCGGACCGAGCTCCCGTGTCAGTGACAGCGCAACGAGAATGCCAAGCGCTTCGGTAGAGCCGTAGCGCTGCAAGGTTTCGTAGCCCTGCAAGCCAAGCACCAGGCCGACGAACAGCCCGGACACGAGAATGATCAACAGGGACAGCACCCCCGAGAAATAGATTTCGCGCAGGGTGAGGTGCAGCCGGCGGAACGACGAGCCGGAATGCACCAGAATGGCAAACAGAAAGCGCGCAGCGAAACCAAGACGCCAGATGCGCTCGACGGTAGCGTGCCCGAGCTTGCGGAACAGCGACAGCGGGTCAGCCATGCGCCCCCCGATTCAGGAATTCGGCTGCCGGCGGCGGGGCCGGATAATCGAAGCGCACCGGACCATCTGCCTCGGCATAGACGAACTGATGCACCAGCGGATCCTTCGAGGCGCGGATTTCATCCGGCGTTCCCTCGGCAACAACACGTCCGCCATTCATGAAATAGATGTAATCGACAATCAGCAGCGACTCGTGGATGTCGTGGGTCACCATGATCGAGGTCGCGCCCAAAGCGTCATTCTGCTTGCGAATTAGTTGCCCGATGACCCCCAACGCAATCGGGTCGAGACCGGTAAAGGGTTCGTCGTACATCACCAGCATCGGATCGAGCGCCACTGCACGCGCCAGCGCCACCCGCCGCGCCATCCCGCCAGAGAGCTCTGCCGGCATCAGCCGATGCGCACCGCGCAGCCCTACCGCCTCAAGTTTCATCAACACCAGATCGCGGATCATCTCGTCGCCCAGATCGGTGTGTTCGCGCAAGGGAAAGGCGACATTCTCGAAGACGTTCATGTCGGTAAACAGCGCCCCGAACTGGAAGAGCATGCCCATCTTGCGGCGCAAACGGTACAACTCGCTTTCACTCATCTCGCAAACCTGGTGCTTCTCCAGGCGCACCCGCCCGCCGGTCGGCCGCAATTGCCCACCGATGCAGCGCAACAGCGTCGTCTTGCCGCAGCCGGACCCGCCCATGATGGCGACAACCTTCCCGCGAGGGATCTTCATGTTGATCCCCTGCAAGACGGGACGTCCGTCATAGTTAAAGTGCAGGTCTTCGATGTCGACCAGGATGTCGCTGGACAAAAATGGCTTTCCGGGGCAAAAAACAGCGAGATTTTATCAGAGATGACGAATGGTCGACGCCCGCTCGGGGACTATAATCCGGGAAATTTTTTTCATTTGGAATGTGAAAAATTGCCTGTTGCCAAACCGCTGCTGCTGATCGTTGATGACGACCCGCTGATCTGCGAGACACTCAGTTTCGCCTTTTCGGCACGTTTCGATGTCCTCACCAGCCCCACCCGTCCGCAGGCCATCGCCCTGTTGCAACAGCTGCGCCAGCCGCCCACACTGGCCCTGGTCGACCTCGGATTGCCCCCGCTCCCGCATCGACCCGACGAGGGCTTTGCCCTGATTGGCGACCTCCTCGCCCACGCACCGGGCATCCGTATTGTTGTTCTGTCCGGCCAGAACGACGAGGAAAACGCCCGCCACGCGCGCACGCTCGGCGCCGTCGAGTTCGTCGGCAAACCTTGCGACCCGGGCAAACTGGGTGCGCTCTTCGAACAGGCGCTGAGTTTCGAAGCCCCGAGCGAGAACACCCCCTCCGAAGGACTGCTCGGCGAAAGCCCGCCGATGCAGCGACTGAAGCTGCAACTGGCGCAATACGCCGATCTCGCCTTCCCGGTACTGATTGAAGGCGAATCCGGCACCGGCAAGGACATCGTCGCCAGCTACCACCTGCACCGGAAAACACATCGGCGCGATGACCCGTTCCTCGCCCTCAACTGCGCCGCGATCTCGCCGACCCTGCTCGAACCAACGCTGTTCGGCTACGCCCGCGGTGCATTCACCGGTGCGGTCACAGCCAAGGCAGGTTATTTCGAGGACGCCGACGGTGGCACACTGTTCCTCGACGAAATCGGTGAACTCCCGCTGGAACTGCAGCCCAAACTACTCCGTGTTTTGGAGAACGGCGAATTTCAGCGTGTTGGTGAAACCCAGACCCGACGCTCGCAAGCGCGCATCATTGCCGCAACCAACCGTGATTTGCGCCAGGAGGTCAGGCTCGGTCGATTCCGGGCCGATCTCTACCATCGGCTATCGGTATTTACCGTCACCGTGCCACCGGTCCGCGAGACCGGCGACGACCGCCGCCTGTTGCTCGCGCACTTCCGCCAGCGTTACGCGAATCAGGCTGGCTCACCGCCCTTCCGGCTCACCCCGGAAGCCGAGACCGCCTGGTTGTCCTACGGCTTCCCCGGCAACGTCCGTGAGCTGCGCAATATCGTCATCCGCCTCACCGCCCGCCATGCCGGCGAGGCGATCACCTTGGCGCAACTGAGTGACGAGTTCGACATTACCGATCTCCCGATTGCTGATCCGATACCCACCACTGGCCTGGCACTCAGCGATCTGGAACAGATTCGTGCCTCCGCCAGAAAACACCTCGAGGATGGCAACGAGATCAATCTGGACGCGACGCTGGCACTCTGGGAGCGCGGTTACATCGAAGCCGCAATAGAATTGAGCGGCGGCCGAATGAGCCAGGCTGCCCGCCGCCTTGGCATCAATCGCACAACCCTGTACAACCGCATGGAAGGCTGGCAACAGCGATGAGCCTCTACCTTGAGCATTTCGGCCTGCGCGAACCGGCATTCCGGATTACGCCGCACACCGACTTTTTCTACACCGGCGCCCAACGCGGCCCGACGCTCGACGCCCTGATCTATGCCATCACTCAGGACGAAGGCATCGTCAAAGTAACCGGCGAGGTCGGTAGCGGCAAGACCATGCTCTGCCGCATGCTGCTCGAGCGTCTGCCGAAAGAAGTCGAAACGCTCTACCTCGCCAACCCCTCGTTGTCCCGCCATGAAATCCTCGGCGCCATTGCTGACGAACTGGGGATTCCCGCCGAAGGCAAGGCCACACACTCCCTGACCCGCACCCTGCAGGAAGCACTGATTGAACGCCACGCTCGCGGACAGCGTGTCGTACTACTGATCGACGAGGCGCATGCGATGCCCGTGGAATCGCTTGAGGAAATTCGCCTTTTGTCCAACCTCGAAACCAAGGCAGCCAAACTGCTGCAGATTGCCCTGTTCGCCCAGCCGGAGCTGGACGAAAGGCTGGCCGCCAAGGACATGCGCCAGTTGCGCGAGCGCATCACCCAACATTTCAACCTCACGCCGCTGACCCCCGACGATGTCGCCGCCTACCTCGACTTTCGCCTGCGTGCCGCCGGCTACCGAGGCCCAAGCCCATTCACTCCAGCGGCCATCGAAAAAATCGCCCGCACCTCGGAAGGTCTGTCTCGACGCATCAACATCCTCGCTGACAAGGCTTTGCTGGCAGCGTTTTCCCAAAACAGTCACAGCGTCAATATCACCGAAGTCGACATTGCCATCCGCGATGCACATTTTTCACCATTGACCGCGACTGCCAGCCAACAACACGCCGGGCTACATGCCTTCCTCTGGGGCGCTGCCGGTGCCGCGAGCATGGCCCTCCTGGCCGCCGGCATATTCGCCTTGCTACCGATGGACGACGCGCCTGCGATTCCCCACGGCGAACCTGTCGCCGCCGCACCATCCGCCGTCACCGGCAAGGCTACTCTTCCCACCACACCGCCGACGGTAGCGACTCCGGAAGCCGGCGACCGCGTTCGCTTCGGTGCGCTGACACGCCAACACCTGCAGCAATTCGATGGCTGGATCGCCAATGCGCCCCGTACCCATTACTTTGTCCAGCTGCTGGCCACCGATGCCCAGCAGACGGGTGAAATCGAGGGTTTTCTTGCCCGTGCCACGCAGGCGCTCGACCCGGGACTGATCCGCGTCTACCGCTCCAGCCTTTCCGGGCGTGACCGGGTTGGGGTGATCTACGGCGAATTCCCGACACGTGAAGCGGCGGTCTCCGCGATGCTGGCCATGCCCGAATCGATCAAGGCTGCCCAACCTTTCCCGCGGCAGGTCATCCGTCTCCGATAACCCATGGATTGCGGCTAAGACAAGGAATTAATTCACGTGCTACCATCAAAATCCAGGTATCCACGTTCTGACTGCAACCACAAGGCCTTCCCGATGAGAATCGGCTTCCTCTGCGCGATCACCCTGTCCCTCCTGCTGGGCGCCTGTGCCGCGCCGACGCCGCGCGAGCCGCTGAAGGGGCACATCAACGCCGAGACGACGCAACGTCCACCGGCAGGCAACATCCCTGCCCCGGTCCAGCAGACCCTGGCATTACCCAAGCCCAAGCCCGCACCCAAGGCCGAGACCTACAGCGTCGTAGTCAACAACGTCCCGGTGCGCGACCTGCTGTTTGCGCTCGCCCGCGACGCCAAGGTCAACGTCGACATCCACCCTGGCATTACCGGAAACGTCACACTCAACGCCATCGACCAGACCCTGCCGCAACTGCTGACCCGCATCGCCAAGCAGGTTGACATGCGCCACGAACTGGATGGCCCGAACCTCGCCGTCATGCCGGACTCCCCCTTCCTCAAGCATTACAAGGTGGATTACGTGAACATGGCACGCAATGTGACTGGCACGGTCTCCACCAACACCCAGATTGCCACCAGTTCCGCCACACCGGGCTCAGCGGGCGGTACGGCCTCACCCGCGACCAGCGGCGGCGCCGGCAACGTCTCCAACACGCGCATCGAAAACACCTCGCGCAACCAGTTCTGGGATTCGCTGGAAAAGAACATCAAGGACATCCTGCGAGAGACCGACAAGATTCTTCCCGAAGGATCAAGCGAAACCGTCGTCGAGCAAACCAGCGCCCAAACGTCTACCGGCGCCGCTGCGTTGCCACAGGGAAGCGGCGCCCGCGCCGCGCAGGCGGTGGCCAATGCGCTGCAGGCCAATCCGGCACCAGGCTCAAGCAGCCAGGCCGTCGGCAACGCCATCGTGCGGCGCAGCACCTTCCGCGAAGCCGCCTCGGTGATCATGAATGCCGAAAGCGGCGTCGTCACCGTCCGTGCCACACAACGCCAGCACGACCGTATCCAGGAATTCCTCGATCGCGTAGTCAATTCGGCGAAACGCCAGGTGCTGATCGAGGCGACCATCGTCGAGGTCGCGCTCAAGGACGGCTACGAGCAGGGAATCGACTGGACGCAACTGAGCAGCGGTGGCGTAGTCAAGATTCTTGGCCGGCAACTCAACGGTGCCGCCAATCTCAGCTATGACAAGGCCGACAATCCCAGCGCCCTGATCAACCTGCTCGAAACTTTCGGCACCACCAAAGTGCTCTCCAGCCCGCGACTGTCGGTGCTGAACAACCAGACCGCGCTACTCAAGGTGGTGGAAAACATTGTCTACTTCAACGTCAAGTCAGAAATCGGCGCTACCACGGTGGCCGGCGTCACCCCGCCCAAGGCATTCACCACGACGCCACAAACCGTCAGTGTCGGTTTGGTACTCAGTGTCACGCCACAGATCAGCGGCGAGGATCTGATCACCCTCAATGTCCGCCCGAGCATTACCAGCGTCGCGGCGATGGTACGCGACCCCAACCCTGACCTGACCATCGCCAACCTCGTACCCCAAATCCGGACCCGCGAAATCGAGTCCGTGATGCGCGTCCCGAGTGGCAACATGGCCATCCTCGGCGGCCTGATGGAGGACCGTATCAACTATCAGAACCAGCGCATCCCGATTGTTGGTCAGATTCCGATTGCCGGTGAACTGGTAAACAGCCGCAACAATCTTGCCCAGAAGACTGAACTGGTCATCTTCCTGCGCCCTGTCGTCATCCGCGATGCCAGCCTGGATGGCGACTACGCCAACATGCGCGGCTACCTGCCCGACGGCAATTTTTTCACTGCACCGAGCGAGGCGCGCCCGTTCATGGTCGATCCCGTCCGCTGAGAGTACAGCATGAGCCTGTTAATGGATGCCCTGAAGCGGGCTGAATCGAGCAAACAGGACGCCGCCCGGCAGGCCGGAGGTCGGCTGCAGGGCAATGCAGACAGCGGTCTTAGCCTGGAACCGCTCGCGAATGACGCCCCGCGTGCCGGTAACAAGCCCCTGCCCGATCTGGCAAGCCACCTCGAATCGCTGGAAGCTGATCTCGCTGATGTCCGCCTGCTCGACCCACCACCGTCCCGACCGGCACCGCCGCCACTACCCCCTACCCCGCCGCCGATAACCCGGCACGAGAAGCCAGACGATCACCGGGAGCGCGAAGCGGTTCGAAATGCCTTCACCGTCAAGCAGACACCTGTCCCAAGCAGCCGCAAGCCGCTCTGGCTGGCAATGGGCACGCTAGGGTTAGCCGCAGTCGCCATTGGTGCTTATGTAGTTTACGAACTGAATGCGATGAACCGCGGCTCACTCGCAGTCATGCCCGCAGCCCCTGTCGCATCTGCTCCCGCATTGCCGCCACCGACACCGCAACCCGCGCAGCAAGCATCTACATACGCAACGATAACCGGTGCGCCTGCGCTGCCGCTGCCAGCGGTTCCCGTTTTTAGCACAAATTCCGCGTCGACCGCAGCAGCCCCGGACACCAGCTACATCGCGCCTCCCGCTCCCGCCCCCGCCAACCCGTCACGCGCCGCGCGCCCGGCAGGCGATGAGAACACTGCGCCGACCATCCGCCTAGCCAGGACACCCCCGGAGGCCGACAGTGCCCTGTTACGCGGTCATGCTGGCTTGCAGCGCGGCGATCTCGACCAGGCACGCACAGACTACGAGCACAGCCTGCGGCGTGACCCGAACAACACCGATGCCCTGCTGGCGCTGGCCGCCATTGCCCACCGCCAAGGTCGGAACAGCGATGCCGAGCAATTGCAGCAACGGGCGCTCGTGGCGAACCCCAATGACCCGGCAGCCCAGGCGGCGGTGCTCGGCGGAACGCCCGCCGCAGCCGATCCGAACACCACGGAAAGCCGCCTGAAAGGACTGCTCGGCACCCAACCGGAATCGGCGCCGCTCAACTTTGCCCTCGGCAACCTCTACGCCCGCCAGCGTCGCTGGCCCGAAGCGCAGCAGGCTTATTTCAACGCCGTCGCGGCGGATGGTGACAATCCCGATTACCTGTTCAACCTCGCGGTCAGTCTCGACCAAGTGCGCCAACCTCGACTGGCCGCTCAGCACTATCGCCAAGCACTGGATGCCGCAGAGAAACGCCCCGCCGCCTTCGACCGCGACCAGATCCGCAAGCGACTCGGCGAGTTACAGGCGACGACGCCGTGAGCGCAGGCCAGCCACGATGAGTACTTCCGTCCTGCAACGCCGCCCGCTCGGGCAGATCCTGATTTCCGAAGGCATCCTGTCGGAAGACCAATTGCGGATCGCCCTGCTCGAACAGATGAAGCAGAACCAGCCAATCGGCAAATTGCTGGTTTCGCTGGGCTTCGTCACCGAGGCGACGTTGCGTCAGGCGCTGTCGGAAAGTCTTGGCAAACAGAGCATCGACCTCGGCCATGCGGTGGTCGACCCGCAGGCGCTGAAGCGGGTGCCACGCGATCTGGCGATGCGCTATCACCTGCTGCCGCTCGATTACGATGAGCCCAACCGCCGACTGACACTAGCGATCTCTGACATCAATGACATCGTCGGCCTTGACCGCGTCCGCGCCCTGCTGGAAGAAGGTACGGAGATCGAAACGCTGCTCGCCGGCGAATCGGAAATCGACCGTGCCATCGACCAGTACTATGGCTACGAGTTGTCGATCGACGGCATCCTGCACGAAATCGAAACCGGCGAAATCGACTGGAAAAGCCTGTCGGCAGCAGATGACGAATACAGTCAACCGGTCGTCCGCCTGATCGACTCGATCCTCACCGATGCCGTGAAGCACGAGGCATCCGACATTCATTTCGAGCCTGAAGCCAACTTTCTGCGCATCCGCTACCGGATCGACGGCATGCTGCGGCAGATCCGCGCCCTGCACAAATCCTACTGGCCGGCGATGACGGTACGTATCAAAGTCCTGTCGGGCATGAACATCGCGGAAATGCGCGCGCCACAGGACGGACGCATCAGCCTGACAGTCTCCGGGCGGCCCATCGATTTCCGGGTGGCCAGTCAGCCAACCATCCACGGCGAAAACATCGTCCTGCGCATTCTCGACCGGCAGAAGGGCATCGTTCCGCTGGAAAGCCTGGGCTTGGCCGAAGAGCACCTGCACCAGCTCAAGCTGATGATTTCGCGACCGGAGGGCATCATCCTGATGACCGGCCCAACCGGGAGCGGCAAGACGACCACGCTCTACTCGGTACTGAATCACATCAACAACGAGGGCATTCACATCATGACCCTCGAAGACCCGGTCGAATACCCGATGGCACTGGTCCGGCAGACCTCGGTGGCTGAGGCGGCCAAGCTCGATTTTGCCAACGGCATCCGTTCGATGATGCGCCAGGACCCGGACGTCATCCTTGTCGGCGAAATCCGCGACGCCGAGACCGCCGAAATGGCGTTCCGCGCCGCAATGACCGGCCATCAGGTGTATTCAACCCTGCACACCAACTCGGCAATCGGCGCCGTGCCACGGCTGCTCGATATCGGTGTGTTGCCCGACATCATGACCGGCAACATCATCGGCATCATCGCCCAACGCCTGATCCGCCGGCTGTGCGAACACTGCAAGTCGCCGTATCACGCAGAAGCCCACGAGATCCGCCTGCTTGGCGACTATGCCGCCGGCGAGCAGCGCCCCATCCTGTACCGTGCCGCCGGCTGCGAGATGTGCGATTTTCAGGGGTATCGCGGTCGCCTGGCGATCATGGAACTGCTGCGCATCGACAACGGCATCGATGAACTCATCGCCCGCCGCGCAACCACCCATGAAATCCGCAATCGCGCCCTGCTGCAAGGCTTCACGACACTGGCCGACGACGGCCTGCGACGGGTGATGAGCGGCATCACGTCGCTGGAGGAGCTCTCCCGCGTCGTCGACCTCACCGACCGGATGTAGCCATGCTTTACGACTACAAGGCAGTCAGTGCGGAGGGCCGGATGACTTACGGCCGCCTCGATGCCCTGAATCTGGTCGATCTGGAAATGCGCCTGAAGCGGATGGAGCTGGATCTCGTCACCGGCCAACCGGTACAGCAGCGCAAGCTGTTCGGTGGCCAGAAAATCCCGCGTCCTGAGCTGATCAACTTCTGTTTTCACCTCGAACAACTGACCCGGGCCGGGGTTCCAGTACTCGAAGGCCTGGTCGACCTGCGCGACTCACTGGAGCACCCGCGGTTTCGTGAAGTCATGGCTGGCCTGATCGAGGGCATCGAAGGCGGCCAGACTTTTTCACAGGCGCTGGCCGGCCACCCCGAAGTATTCAGTCAGGTATTCGTCAACCTGATCCGTGCCGGAGAGTCGAGCGGCAATCTGCCGGAAGTGCTTGCTGGACTGAGCGAATCGCTGAAGTGGGAGGATGAACTGGCCTCTCACACCAAGAAACTCCTGATGTACCCAGCCTTCGTTGCCATCGTAGTCTCGGCGGCAACGGTGTTCCTGATGATCTACATGGTGCCGCAGCTCAAGCTCTTCGTCCGCAACATGGGCCAAGCCCTGCCGCCGCACACGCAATTGCTGTTCTTCGTCTCGGACACCCTGGTCGCCTACTGGTACCTCCTCCTGCTCATCCCGGTCGTAATTGCCGTCATCGTTCAGCTGACACTGCAGAGCAATCCCTTGGCCAGGCAGCGCTTCGATGGGCTGAAACTGCGGGTACCGGTGGTCGGCCCCATTCTGAAAAAAATCATCCTCTCCCGCTTCGCCAGCACTTTCGCCATGCTCTACGCGGCCGGGATTCCGGTGCTTGAATCCATCCGCACGACCCAGCACATCGTTGGCAACCGGGTTATCCGCAGCGGCCTGTTGCGCGTCGAGCAGTCGATCCGTGAAGGTCGCAACGTCGCTGGCGCCTTCCAGGAAACCGGACTGTTCCCACCGCTAGTGGTGCGCATGTTGCGGGTTGGCGAAAACACCGGCGCACTGGACCGCGCGCTCCTCAATGTCAGCTACTTCTACAGCCGTGATGTCAAGGAATCGGTGGGCAAGGCACAGGCGCTGATTGAACCGATGCTAACGCTGTTCATGGGCGCCTTGCTCGGTTGGATCATGCTGTCGGTCATCGGGCCGATCTACGATGTCATCAGCAAGATCAAGACATGATCAGCCGTCGCCTGCTCTATCTGAATACCCATCGCCTCAGCGCCTATGTCTGGCAGGCCGGCAAGCTCACGCCTGAGGGCTTGTTCAACAACGACGACAGTGGCCGTAATGCCTTCGCCAGCTATGTCGCCCAGCATCGTCATAGTCATTTCTCTCTGCTCGCCAACGTCGCCGAGGAAGGCCACGTCATCGAGACGATTCCTTTTCTTCAGGGCAAAGATCGCGAGACACTGATCACGCGCAAGATCGGCCAGCATTTCCTGGGGACGCCACTGGCTACTTCGGCCTCGCTCGGTTTCGAGAAAACCAAGCGCAAAAACGAGCGCGTGCTGCTTTGCGCCCTGACCGACCCCGGGCATTTCGAGCCCTGGCTGAGCCATCTTGCCCAAGCCGGTGCGCCGCTCAAGGGGATTTACAGCGTGGCCCAGCTTGGCGGCCGCCTGCTCAGGAGGTTGGCGGTACCGCACGAACGCTGTCTGCTGCTGACCCTGCAGGATCATTCGATCCGTGAGAGCTTCGTCGTCAGCGGCAAGGCACTGTTCTCGCGCATGGCACCACTGCCCGACAGCAGCATTGCCGGTATTGCCGGCGGCTTCGCCGCCGAATCCGGCAAATTGCACCAATACCTGATCGGCCAGCGCCACATTGGCCGTGACGACCGGGTGCCCGTGGTCATCGTTGCCCACCCCTCGGCACTACCGGCGATCGAGAAGGCCTGCCCGGCCGATGGCCGTCTCGATTTCACCTTGCTGGACAATGTCGAGGCAGCCCGTCAGCTCAAGCTGCAGAATCAGCCCGATGACAGCCGCTGTGATGCCCTGTTCCTGCACCTGCTGGCGACCAATCCGCCCTCGCAACAATTTGCCAGCAGCGAGCATCGCCATGACCACGATCTGTCGCGACTGCGCTACCTCCTGCTCGCTGCTGGGCTGGTCGCCCTGCTTGGCGGCCTGCTTTTCTCGGCCAAGCAGCTTTATGACAGCAAAGAACTTCGCGCCGAGGCTGTGCAGCACCAAACTATCGAGAACGAACTGTCAACTCGCTATCGCGAAATCACGGCGACCTTCCCGCAAATCGGTGTCGATAACGACAGCCTTCGGCGGCTGACCGATCGCTATCGCCAACTGAGCAGCCAGCAAACACTCCCTGCGGAGGCCTATCGCCATCTTGGCCAGGCACTGGCTGCCACACCTGCTATCCAGCTGACCGGACTGGATTGGAAAATTGGCCCAAATTCCGCGTCGACCGTAGCAGCCTCCTCCTCGGGTGCCCTTGAGGTCACTACCGTGCGCGGCAGCATCACCCCGCCCCCCGGCACCACAACACGCCAGGTGCTGGTCAGCTTCGACCAGTTCCAGGCCCGGCTGCGCCAGGATCCGGGAGTGACGATCAACGTCGTCAAGGCGCCAGTCGAACTCGAACCCAGCCAACCCCTGCGTGGCGGCGACACTGAGCAGGAATCGATCACATCACGCGCTTTCGTCCTCGAAATCCTGCGGAGTCGCGCACGATGAAACTCGAACGCAAGGATCTCATCCGACTCCGCGCCCCACTGGGCTGGGCACTGGCGATGCTGGCGCTGGCCGCCAGCATCGGACTTTACAGCTATCGCGACCTGCATCAGGCCATACAGGCAAGACAGGCGGCCGAGCAAGCACGCCAGCAGATCGAGCAACGACTGCGTCAGGTGCGGACGGAAGAGGAAGACATCAAATCCCGGACTCAGGCCTTCCTGACCCTGCAGCAAGCAGGCATTACCGGCGAAGAGCGCCGTTTGGAGTGGACCGAACTGCTGCGTGCGCTGCAGCAGGAACTGCGGATTCCCGGCATGTCCTACGAATTCGGCGCTCAGAGTGCACTCGATGCCATTGACGGCGTCGCTTGGGGCTGGTTTGCCAGCCCGATGCAACTCAGGTTGCGCCTGTTGCACGAAGAAGACCTACTCCGCTTCCTTGGGCGTCTGCAGCGCGAGGCCCGGGCAATGATCGTCATCCGCAGTTGCCGCGTCGCGCCAACTGCCGGAGGTGCAGTTCCCGGCGACGCCGTCGCGCTGCTGACCGCAGACTGCGATTTGCAATGGATCACCCTGCGCCAAACCCAGCGTAAGGGCAACCAGAATGAAAAATAGTCTTCTAACCCTGCTGCTATTTACCAGTCTCGTCCCTGCCCACGCAAGCACCGAGGGCCTTGGCCGGCTGTTCACGACGCCACAGCAACGCGCCCAGCTCGACCGCCAGCGCCAGCAGAACCCCGCCCTGTTGCCGGCCGGACAAAACGGCGAAAGCAGCCTGACAATCAACGGTGAAATACGGCGTAGCAACGGACGGGCAACACGCTGGATCAACGGCGAAATGAACGATGCGGCCGGTGCGCCGCGCATCGCCGTCGGCGATACCTTTCACCCGGCAACCGGCGAGCAGGAAACGCTGCTGCGCGGCGGTCGCATCCTCATCCAGCCCGGCGGCCGATGATGCGCTGTCCGCCGCGCCACCGGCAACGCGGGGCCGCCCTCTGGCTGTTGCTGGTCCTGGTTCTGCTCACCGGCAGCTACGCCTATTACCGCAGCAGTAACCTGCAACAATCACGCTACAGCCGAGAAGGCGATCTCAATCTGGCGATGGCCAAGGCCAAGGAAGCACTGATTGCCTACGCAGTCATCGATGCCAGCCGGCCCGGACGCCTGCCTTGCCCGGATCTCGTCGGTGATGGCGTTTCTCCGCTGCTGACACGTGACGACTGCGACAGCTACTCCGGCCACCTGCCCTGGCGAACGCTGGACCTGCAGGAGTCCGGTGATGGCTTTGGGGGGAGCTTCCGTTATGTGCTTTCGCCCCTGTTCGGGGGTGACCGCGCCACACCGCCCCTGAACAGCGACACGGCAACCAGCCTGCGGCTCGATGTGGCGGCTGACCAACCCAGCAACGAAATTGCCGCGTTGATCATTGCGCCGCGCGGTGCGATCGATACACGCAATAGCGACGGCGACGATTACTACTACCGCGGCAGCGGGAATTCGCCGGACGACAACGATGTCATCGTACCCGTCACACGCCGCGAACTGATGGCCGCCGTCGAGCGTCGCATCGCGCGCGAGGTGAACAACTGCCTGGAACAACACGCGACCAGCACACAAAATACCGGCCAGACCTACCCCTGGCCAGCACCGTTGGCTATACCACCTCTGACCGATCCTCCACCGCCCGCACCTCCTCCGTATCGTTTTATCTACAAAGGCACACCGGAAAGCCTCTTCGGCCAGGTACCAAGTACCCAACCCGGCAACCCGGACGAGGTACTGAAGCGCTCAATCGCCGACCTCAAGGCAAGCAAAATCCGCCTGGAATCCGCGTCGACCGCAGGCGAACAACTGACCGCCCTGCAGACTCTGCAAAGTCAGGCGGCCTATGCCCGTGCCTTTTTCGACAGCCTGTACATTGCCACGCTCAATCTCAACACCAGCGCGAAACAAGCCTTGGAAGCCTTTAAGGCACTCGATTCACAGCTGGATATTGCGACGGCGGACAAGACAGCATTCAGCAGCGGTTTCTCGACGGTCATCGCCCAGATTCCGGGAAAACTGGACACGCTGGCAACGCTCCAACAAGCCCTGCCCGATAGCGGACTGGATCTGTTCGTCATGACCGGCAGCGACAACAACCGCTGGCTGGCAACCCGAATTATCGACGCCACCAATACTCCCTCGGCCAAAACCTTCAATTCCCTGTTGCGGCAAGACAATGAATTCAAGAATGCCTTTCTGGCTTACAGCAGCACCCCCAACGCCGAAATTACTGCGGCCCTGAGCTCAGCCGCCGCGTTAGCGAACATTGCATCCGCCGATGCCCTGGCAGCCAAGCAGGATTTTGGTTCGACCATCAAGACCACGCAATCGCTCGCCAGCAGCGAGGCACTGCGAGTACAAATCAACGCCCTGATCGCCACCGCTGTCGCCAATCGCTACAACATTGCTGCCGGTGAAATCGCCTTTCGCAGCCAGCGCATCACGCTGGCGCTGGCATCGACAAGCGCTCTGACGCTGGACCAAACCCGCAACCAACTGCTGCCGATTCTCGAGGAAGCGCGGGCATTGATCGACGGATTCAGCGCCGGCAGCACGGGTTTGCTGGCCCAACGTACCGCCAGCCTCAACAGCCTCGATGCCGCAATCGCAAGCACCCGCACCGCAACCGACCTGTCCACCCTAACCAGTTCTGCTCAAGTTTCCACAGTGCAACTGACGACGTTCGCTAGCTTACTGACCGGCAACGGTGAAAATGTGGCTGCGGAATCGCTGGCAGCGGCCGGCAGGCTGCTGCAGACAGCCAGTGGCACGCCGCCGACAACGGTGAGCGGTGGCGCCGGTCTGCGCAACCCGGCTCAGGCCATCGTCTATTGGTCCGAGATCGCTGAAGCACAAAGTGCCGAAGTTGCCCGCCAGGCACGCCGCGGCGTCAGCACTGTTAATGACAGCGAAACCTCGGCTTACACGGCTTCGCGCCAGTTTCTAGCCAAACTCGATGGCGACACCGGGACCATCAAGGCGCTGGAGAGTTATATCGCCGCCCCCTCGGATACAACCAAGGCGGCAGCAGCCAGCGGGTCGCTTGCCGATGCAGTCAGTCTGTTGGCAAACCTGATTGGCCGCGCCGAGGTACTGGAAAGTACGCTTGAGTCCGGACTGGCGCAGGGCGTCATCCCAGTCGTCTGGTACGGCAGCGCGTGCAAGATCCTGGCACCGCCGACCGGGAGTAGCACGTGGTGGACGGCCAATGCCTGGAATACATTGTTTTTCTACCAGATCAGCGACCGGATTCGTCCGGGTACCGGCCGACTGACCGTGAATGGACAAGGCAGTTTCCGTACTGTCACACTCGCCAGCGGCACTGCCATCAATCCCGGGAGCGGACTGCAGAACCGTTCGCTGCGCGAAACCCGAAATTTCCTTGAAGGGCGGAACACCCACACCTCACGTGATGGCGCCGCCAAATCGCCGGCTATCGAATTTGAAAACACCCCACCGTCAGCTACCTTCAATGACCGTCTTGCCTACTAACCTGTCTCCTTGCCCAACGCCACAGCCCGCCTGCCGCGGCTTTTCGCTGGTCGAACTGGCCGTTGTCCTGGTCATCGTCGGTCTACTGGCCAGTGGGTTGATGCTGAGCCTCGGCACACAGCGGGAAAGCGCAACCTCTCAGGAAGCACAACGACAACTCGAGAACATCCGCGAGGCGCTGATCGGCTTCGCACTGGCCAACGGCCGCCTGCCCTGCCCGGCTGCCGCCAACCTGGCCAATACCGATGCCAATGCCGGACGCGAAAACTGCGCCTTGCAACATGGCGTCACCCCTTGGGTGACGCTCGGTCTTCCTGAGTCGGACCCTTGGGGCAATCGATTCACCTATTACGCACATCCGCTTTTTACGGCACCTGTTCCGGCCGGCGCGCTGGCCGCGTTTACCCTCGATACGGTTGGCAATGCCGCAATCAAGGATGCCGTTGGCGCAGGCTACGATATTGCATCAGCCTTGCCGGCAGTGATCGTCTGCCACGGTGCCCGTCCAAGCGGCGCCTGGCTGCCCAGCGGCACACAGATCGCGGGGGCCGCCGGCGATGAGGCGGAAAACGCAAACGCCAACACCACCTTCGTCGCCCACACGCCAACTCCCGCTTTCGACGATCAACTGAGCTGGATCGTGCCGGCAATCCTAAAATCCCGAATGGTCGCTGCCGGCAAGCTTCCGTAATCGAAAGCAGCGGCATGCAGGCCCCTAAGGCATCTTCGCCCGGCCAGCCTTTACAAATCACAGCCTGCGTAGCATCATCGGGCGATCTAAACGGCATTCACTTAATCTTCGATGGCGGCATCCCCTCAAAATACTCCTCTTAGTGGCCTCGCCCGGGCACTCGTCCAGGCCGGCCGCCTGAAGGAGACAGAGGCGGAATTGCTGATCGCAGAAGCCACGAGTGCCAAGGTCTCCCTGATCGAGCAATTGATCAACAGCAACAAGGCGAGCGCGATAGACATCGCCCGTTTCGTCGCCGAGACTTTTGGCTACCCCTTGCTCGACCTCGCGGCGATGGATGATGCACTGATCCCGACCGAGGCCATTGATCGCAAGCTCATTGCCACCCACAAGGTCGTCCCGCTGCACAAGCGCGGCAACCGGCTGTCCGTTGCCATTGCCGATCCGACCAACCTGCGGGCGCTGGATGAAATCCGCTTCCAGACCGGTCTGGCCGTCGATCCGATTGTTGTGGAACATCCGAAGCTGGCGCCACTGGTCGCCAAGCTCTCCGAATCCGCTGCGGACACGCTGAAGAATCTCACAAACGACGACATCAACCTTGATTTCCTGGACGAGGAAGCTGCTAGCAAGGCGGACGAGGCTGTCGGTCAGGACATTGATGATGCGCCGGTCGTCAAGTTCATTCAGAAGATGCTGCTCGATGCGATCAATGACGGTGCCTCGGACATTCACTTCGAGCCCTACGAAAAGTCTTATCGCATCCGATTCCGCGTCGACGGCATCCTACGCGAGGTTGCATCGCCGCCGCTGGCAATCAAGGAAAAAATCGCTTCCCGGATCAAGGTCATTTCTCGTTTGAACATCGCCGAAAAGCGGGTACCTCAGGACGGACGAATGAAGCTGGTGCTGTCGAAAAGCCGCGCCATCGATTTTCGCGTCAGCACCCTGCCCACGCTACAAGGCGAAAAGATCGTTCTCCGTATTCTGGACCCGACTTCGGCAACGCTGGGTATCGAAGCACTTGGCTACGAACCCGAACAAAAGGCCGCCCTGCTCGACGCCATCAATCGCCCCTATGGCATGGTGCTGGTCACCGGACCAACCGGCTCCGGCAAGACCGTTTCGCTCTACACCTGCCTGAACATCCTCAACAAGGACGGCGTCAATATCTCGACCGCGGAGGATCCTGCGGAAATCAATCTCGCAGGCATCAACCAGGTCAATGTTGACGACCGTGCCGGGTTGACCTTCCCGGTCGCACTCAAAGCCTTCCTGCGCCAGGATCCGGACATCATCATGGTCGGCGAAATCCGCGATCTGGAAACTGCGGAAATCGCCATCAAGGCGGCGCAAACGGGTCACATGGTGCTCTCGACATTGCATACCAACGACGCGCCGCAGACGTTGACCCGTCTGATGAACATGGGCGTGCCTACGTTCAACATCGCCTCGAGTATCCTGCTCATCACGGCCCAGCGTCTCGCACGCCGGCTTTGCAATTGCAAGAAACCCATGACAGTTCCGCAGCAGGCACTCCTTGATGCCGGCTTCAAGCCAGAGGAACTCGATGGCTCCTGGACTCTCTACGGACCGGGTGGCTGCGAACGATGCAAGGGCAGCGGCTACAAGGGACGGGTCGGTATTTATCAGGTCATGCCAGTCTCTGAAGCCATGCAACGTCTGATCATGGCCGGTGCTACCGCGCTCGATTTGGCTGCCCAAGCCAAAGCCGAGGGTGTCAAGGATCTTCGCGCCTCCGGCCTGCTCAAGGTCAAACAGGGCGTCACCTCGCTCGACGAAGTGCTCAGCACAACCAACGCCTAACGAAACAAGGATAAACGATGGCGACTGCCGCACGCTCAAAAGCCAGCACGGTCAAGGAAAGCACCTTTCTTTGGGAAGGGCGCAACAAGGACGGCAAAACCGTTCGTGGCGAGATGCGCGCCGCGAGTGAGTCTGTGGTCCAGGCGGTACTGCGTCGCCAAGGCATCAGTAATACCAAGGTCAAGAAGGTACGCTTCAAAAGCGGGGGCAAGGTCACGGAAAAGGACATCACCCTTTTTACCCGTCAACTGGCGACCATGATGAAATCCGGCGTGCCGCTGCTGCAGGCATTCGACATCGTGGGCCGCGGCCACTCGAACCCGACAGTCGGCAAACTGCTGCTGGACATCAAGGCTGATGTCGAAACGGGAACCTCGCTTTCGCAAGCTTTCCGGAAATTCCCCCTTCATTTCGACGCACTTTACTGCAACCTTGTCGGCGCCGGCGAGCAGGCGGGTATTCTCGACTCCCTGTTGGATCGATTGGCGACTTACAAGGAAAAAATCCTTGCAATCAAGGGTAAGATCAAATCCGCCCTGTTCTATCCGATTGCAGTCATCATCGTAGCCTTCATTATCACTGCGGTGATCATGATTTTCGTGATCCCTGCATTCAAGGACGTCTTCAAGAGCTTTGGGGCCGATCTGCCGGCACCGACACTGCTTGTTATCTCCATTTCCGACTTTTTCGTTGCCTACTGGTGGGCGATATTCGGCGCTATTGGTGGCGGCCTGTATTTCTTCTTCGAATCATGGAAGCGTTCAGAGAAAATGCAGATGGCCATGGACCGTGCCCTCCTGCGCACGCCAGTATTCGGCGACATTATCCGCAAAGCCGTCATCGCCCGCTGGACCAGAACCCTTTCGACCATGTTTGCGGCTGGCGTCCCGCTTGTGGAATCGCTGGATTCTGTAGGTGGTGCTGCCGGCAATTACGTTTACAAGACTGCTACCAAGCAGATCCAGAGCGAGGTCTCGACAGGCACCAGCCTGACAATCGCCATGCAGAATGTGAATCTCTTTCCCAACATGGCCATTCAGATGGTTGCCATCGGCGAAGAGTCCGGCGCACTGGACTCCATGCTCTCCAAGGTTGCCGATTTTTTCGAACGTGAAGTCGATGACTCCGTCGAAGCACTCTCCAGTCTGATGGAGCCGATGATCATGGTAGTCCTCGGCACCTTGATCGGCGGGATGGTTATTGCCATGTACCTGCCAATCTTCAAGATGGGTGCTGTGGTTTGACGCCTCTCGCATCTCCCCTGGCGATCATACTTGCGGTCCTTGTTGGCCTCTGTATCGGCAGCTTCCTGAATGTCGTCATCCACCGCCTGCCCCGCATCATGGAACAGGAGTGGCGTGAGCAATGTGCCGATATTTGCGGGAATTCCGTGTCGACCGCAGATGAACCGCTGGGCCTTGCACGACCACGTTCGCGCTGCCCGCACTGCGGACACAACATCACCGCACTGGAAAACATACCGCTGATCAGCTATTTCCTGATCCTGAAAGGCAAGTGTTCAGCTTGCGGCAAACCGATTTCACTGCGTTACCCGCTTGTTGAACTATTCACTGCACTGTCATCGGCGTTCGTCGTCTGGCACTTCGGTCCGACAGCGCAAGCTGCCGGCGCATTGCTGCTGTTATGGGCGCTGATTGCCTTGACCGCCATCGACATCGACACCCAGCTGCTCCCCGACGCCATCACCCTGCCACTGCTCTGGCTGGGTCTGCTTTTCAACCTCCAGGGCACCTTCACCGACCTTTCATCCGCAGTTATTGGTGCCATGGCTGGCTATCTGGTTCTGTGGTCGGTATTCTGGCTCTTCAAACTCGCCACCGGCAAGGATGGCATGGGCTATGGCGACTTCAAGCTGCTTGGCGCCCTCGGTGCCTGGCTCGGATGGCAGATGCTACCGGCGATCATCCTGCTCTCGTCCGTTGTCGGTGCCATCATCGGCATCGGCCTGATCGTCGCCGCTCGCCAGGGCCGCAATGTACCGATTCCCTTCGGCCCCTATCTCGCAGCCGCCGGCGTAATTGCGCTGTTTTGGGGGAAGACGCTGACCAGCAGCTACCTCGGACTCGTCTATTGAAATTTGCGTCTACCGACGCAATCTACGGATCGGTTTCTCTCGTTTATAATCGAAGGTTTTGGAGGATTCTCATGCCGATCTACGAATATCGCTGCAACACCTGCGGTCATCAGAAAGATCATCTGCAAAAGATGAGCGATCCGCCGCTGTCCACCTGCCCGGCCTGCGGTAGTGACGCCTATGCAAAGATGCTGTCGGCGGCTGGTTTTCAGCTCAAAGGGAACGGCTGGTACGCCACCGACTTCAAGGGTGGCAGCAGCAAACCTGCCGCCCCGCCGCCGTGTCAGACCGGTGAAGGAAGCTGCTCTTCGTGCGTAGCCAACTGATCAAACGCTATTTCATCACCGGGCTCCTGATCTGGGTGCCCCTGGTCATTACCGCTTGGGTATTGTCGGTCATCGTCAATACGCTTGACCAATCGCTGCACCTGCTCCCCGAGGTGCTGCACCCGAAGAACCTGTTCGGTTTCTCGATTCCGGGCGTTGGCGCTTTGCTGACGCTGGGCATGATCCTGCTTACCGGCCTGCTGGCAACCAATTTTATCGGCGAAAAACTGGTCCGCTGGTGGAACGCGCTCCTTTCGCGGATCCCCGTCGTCAATTCAGTTTACAAGGCCGTCAAGCAGGTTTCCGACACGCTGTTCGCCCCCAACGGCAACGCATTTCGTAAAGCCCTGCTCGTGCAGTACCCCCGCGAAGGCAGCTGGACCATTGCCTTCCTGACCGGCACCCCCGGTGGTGACATCAAGAATCATCTTGATGGCCAGTATGTCAGCGTCTATGTACCGACGACCCCTAACCCGACCTCCGGTTTTTTCCTGATGATGCCAGCCAAGGACGTCATTGAACTCGAAATGTCGGTCGACGAAGCACTCAAATACATCATCTCGATGGGTGTCGTGGCGCCGCCGCCGCACCCTCGCGTCATCACCAATACCTAAAAGCAACCCCTCGGATTCTTCATGCGTACTCATTACTGCGGACAACTCAACGCTTCCCTCGACGGCCAGATCGTTACCCTGTGCGGCTGGGCCCACCGTCGTCGCGACCACGGCGGCGTCATCTTCATCGACCTGCGCGACCGCGAAGGCCTGGCCCAGATCGTCTGCGACCCGGATCGCGCCGACAGCTTCAAGATCGCCGAATCCGTCCGCAACGAGTTCTGTCTGAAGATCACCGGCAAGGTCCGTCCGCGCCCGGCCGGCACCACCAACGCCAACCTGGCTTCCGGTGAGATCGAGGTGCTTTGCCACGAAATCGAAGTGCTCAACCCGTCGGTCACGCCGCCGTTCCAGCTTGATGAGGAAAACCTCTCCGAGAACGTCCGCCTGACCCATCGCGTGATCGACCTGCGCCGTCCGCAGATGCAGAACAATCTGATGCTGCGTTACAAGACAGCCCGTGCCTTCCGCCGCTTCCTGGACGACAACGGCTTCATCGACGTTGAAACCCCGATGCTAACCAAGTCCACGCCGGAAGGCGCGCGCGACTACCTGGTTCCGTCGCGCGTGCATGCCGGCCAGTTCTTCGCTCTGCCGCAATCGCCGCAGCTGTTCAAGCAGCTGCTGATGGTCGCCGGCTTCGACCGCTACTACCAGATCACCAAGTGCTTCCGCGACGAGGATCTGCGCGCCGACCGCCAGCCGGAATTCACCCAGGTCGATATCGAGACCTCGTTCATGAGCGAGGCCGAGATCACCGCACTGATGGAAAAACTGATCCGCACCGTGTTCAAGGAAGCGATCGACGTCGAGCTGCCGGAATTCCCGCGCATGACCTACGCCGAAGCCATGCGCCGCTTCGGTTCCGACAAGCCGGACCTGCGCGTCACGCTGGAACTGGTCGATGTGGCCGACGCCTTCAAGGATGTCGCCTTCAAGGTTTTCGCCAGCATCGCCAACAGCGAAGGCGGCCGCATCGCTGCCATGCGCATCCCGGGCGGCGCCAGCCTCACCCGTGGCGAGATCGACGAATACACCAAGTTCGTCGGCATCTACGGCGCCAAGGGCCTCGCTTACATCAAGGTCAATGACGTCACCCAGGTCAATGAAACCGGCCTGCAGTCGCCGATCGTCAAGAACCTCTCCGAAGCCTCGCTGCGCACCGTGCTCGAACGCACCGGCGCGCAGTCCGGCGACCTGATCTTCTTCGGCGCCGACAAGGCCAAGATCGTCAGCGACGCCCTCGGCGCGCTACGCATCAAGATCGGCCACGAAAAGGGCTACGTCACCGGCGCCAAGTGGGCGCCGCTGTGGGTCATCGACTTCCCGATGTTCGAGTACGACGACGAGAGCAAGCGCTGGACCGCCTGCCACCACCCGTTCACCAGCCCCAAGGACGAGCATCTCGAATTCCTCGCCACCGATCCGGGCAAGTGCCTGGCCAAGGCCTACGACCTGGCACTGAACGGCTGGGAACTGGGCGGCGGCTCGGTGCGTATCCACCGCGCCGACGTGCAGGAAAAGGTCTTCGCCGCGCTCAACATCGGCCCCGAGGAACAGCAGGCCAAGTTCGGCTTCCTGCTCGACGCACTGAAGTACGGTGCCCCGCCGCACGGCGGCCTGGCCTTCGGCCTCGACCGCATCGTGACCATGATGACCGGCGCCGAATCGATCCGCGACGTGATTGCCTTCCCGAAGACCCAGCGCGCTCAATGCCTGCTCACCGATGCCCCGTCGGCGGTCGACGAGAAGCAACTGCGCGAGCTGCATGTCCGCCTGCGTCAGAAGGTGGAAACGCAAGTCGAAATCGCCACCCAGGCCTGACCCCGTGTCCCTCTGGCTGCGCCTGCTGCTCGCAATTTGGCTGACATTCATCAGCTTTGCTGGCGGCAGCGCCCATGCGTTCGACCGTAGCTCGACAACTACGGTCGACACGGTACTGCTCCAGGACCTGCCACGAGAAGCTCGACAGACCCTGGCTGTGATCAAGGAAGGTGGCCCCTTCCCTTATGCCCGAGACGGTATTGTCTTCGGCAATTTCGAGAAGCGTCTACCAAAGCGGGCCAGAGGCTATTACCGGGAATATACGGTCAAGACCCCTTGGCGCAAGGATCGTGGCCCTCGCCGCATCGTCGCCGGCGCCGAAGGTGAGTTCTACTACACCGACGATCACTACGAGAGTTTCCGCCGGATTCGGGAGACCCCATGACCGCAAGCATCCTCGACCACGCTGAGGGCGGACTGTTTTCTCTACCTGCCGGGCAGATGGCAACACTGATCCCTGTCGCACACGCCAAGGGACTCGATGTCGTTACCCTCGATCTCGCCCACGCTCGCAGTACGCGACAAGGCCTGCAGCAACTCGGCAAGGCGTTGCAACTGCCCGACTGGTATGCGGCAAATTTTGACGCGCTGTTTGACTGCCTCGCCGACCCGGCCTGGCAAGCCGAGCGAGGATTGCTGCTCTGCCTGAATGGCCTCGCGCGCTGGCAAAATCCCGATGACCGTGAAACATTGCTCGACGTGCTGACGGCCATTTGCGAGGCACGTGAGAAATCGGCGACGCCAATCTGGATAGCCATCGACATGCCGTTGCCCGGCATCGCCGAATTTCCGTCGGCATGACGGCCTACAAGCAGCCGGTTTCCGTCCTCGTCGTCATCCATACCGTCGCCGGCGAGTTCCTGCTCATTGAACGCGCCACCCATCCTGGTTACTGGCAATCGGTGACCGGGAGCCGGGAAGCGCTCGACAGCGATCTCTCCCTGACCGCTCGGCGGGAGGTCTTTGAAGAGACAGGTCTGACCCCGGACCAAGGGTGCCTGACCGACTGGCGAATCAGCAACCGCTATGAAATTTTCACAGAATGGCGCCATCGCTACGCTCCCGGCGTAGACACGAACACCGAGCACCTGTTCAGCCTTTGCCTGCCATGCAAAACCGAAATCCGCCTTGCCGCACATGAACATCGCGCAGCAATCTGGCTTCCAGCTGACGACGCGGCCGATCGCTGCTTCTCATGGAGCAACCGGGATGCTATCCATCTCATCCGCCGCCATCTGAGCGATTGATTTGACCACGGTCCCGGACCGCCCCGCCACGACGCTTTTTTTGTACAATCCGCCGCAATTCCAACCGGAGCACGCCATGAGCATCGAAAACCTCGCCCCCGGCATCAAAGCTGCCGTACTTGCCGAAGCCCTGCCTTACATCAAGCGTTTCCACGGCAAGACGATCGTCGTCAAGTACGGCGGCAACGCAATGACCGATGAACACCTGAAAAGCTGCTTTGCCCGCGATGTTGTGCTGCTGGAGTTGATCGGTTTCAATATCGTGGTCGTCCACGGCGGTGGTCCGCAGATCGAAAATCTGCTCACACGCGTCGGCAAAAAAGGCGAATTCATCCAAGGCATGCGCGTAACCGATGCCGAAACCATGGAAGTCGTTGAAATGGTCCTCGGCGGCCAGGTCAACAAAGACATCGTCAATCTGATCAACCAGCATGGTGGCAAGGCCGTCGGCCTGACCGGCAAGGATGGCAACTGCATCCGAGCCAAGAAGCTGATGCTGGAGGACAAGGACAATCCGGGCGACCTGATCGACGTCG
>ERZ1645187.312-NODE-312-length-46871-cov-12.941943_pt1 | contig 46871 bp, 45 predicted proteins | sample MGYA00575352_ERZ1645187 | MGnify/ENA primary metagenome ERZ1645187 (study PRJEB40837, sample SAMN11349314) | freshwater sediment metagenome | isolation source: river sediment | host: Sediment | place: India: Wazaribad , New Delhi | collected 2017-02-21 ... | reverse complement strand
GCGCGCACCTCCTCGTCCACCGGCGCGATCGCGGCGAAGCCCACCACCGTCGCGCGATCCAGCGCGGTCAGCACCCGGTGCAGCGGACTCGGGGGGGTGGCGATCGCCTCCTCCCACTGGCCGGCGAAGCCGGCGGGGTCGAAGCCGGCCGCGATCTCCGGATCGAGGGCCTCGCGCAGTCCGGCCTCCACGGCGAGCCGCATCGTGGCGGCGTGGATGGTCCCGATCGCGGGGGCGTCGGCGGGGAGGGCGGGGCGCACGGAGACATCGGCCATTCGGCCAGTATCACCCATCGGCCCCTCACGGACCCCTCCGGCGAGGCTGCGCTACCGTCGGCCCATGGACGCACGCACCGCCTTCGGTACGGTTCTCACCGCCATGGTCACCCCGTTCCACGCGGACGGCAGCATGGACCTCGAGTCCGCCGCCCGCCTGGCCGACCACCTCGTCGCCGCCGGGTGCGACGGGATCGTCGTCTCCGGGACCACGGGGGAGTCCCCGACCACCCACGGGCCCGAGAAGGCGGACCTCGTGCGCGCCGTCGTCGGCGCCGTCGGCGACCGGGCGAAGGTGGTGGCCGGTGCGGGCTCGAACGACACGGCGCACGCCGTCCGGATGGCGGAGTGTGCCGCCGAGGCGGGCGCCGACGCACTGCTCGTGGTCTCGCCCTACTACAGCCGCCCCTCGCAGGAGGGCGTCGCCGTCCACATCGAGACGGTGGCCTCCGCGACCGACCTGCCCGTCATGCTGTACGACATCCCGGGCCGCACCGGCGTGCCCATCGGCCCGGAGGCCTCCGCGCGCCTGGCCGGGCACCCGAACGTGCTCGCCATCAAGGACGCCACCGGCAACGCCGTGGCCGGGTGCCGCCGGGGGAGCGAGACCGGCCTCGCGATCTACTCGGGGGACGACCCTCTCAACCTCTCCTTCCTCGTCCACGGTGCCGTGGGCGTCGTCTCGGTGGTCGGCCACGTGGCCGCGGACCGGTACCGCCACATGGTCGACGCCGTCGCCGCCTCGGACCTCGGCACCGCCCGTTCCGTCCATGACGAGCTCCTGCCGCTCGTGGACGCCATCATGGGCACCGGCCAGGGCGCAGTGCTCGCCAAGCAGGCCGCCTTCGAGCTGGGCCTGATCGGCACCGCCCGCCTCCGGCTCCCGCTCGTCCCGCCGACGGACGAGCAGCGCACTGCCCTCCTCGCCGCCATGCGGTCGCTCGGATATCGCTGACAGGTCCCCGTGGCAGGATGGTCCCGTGAGCCATCCCCATCCCGAACTGTCCCGACCCGCGCCCCTGAAGCCGGGCACCCTCCGCATCGTCCCGCTCGGCGGGCTCGGTGAGGTCGGGCGCAACATGACGGTCCTCGAGATCGACGGGAAGCTCCTGATCGTCGACTGCGGCGTGCTGTTCCCGGAGGACGACCATCCCGGGGTGGACCTGATCCTCCCGGACCTCAGCCACATCGAGAACCGGCTCGACGACGTCGTCGCCCTCGTCCTCACCCACGGGCACGAGGACCACATCGGCGCCGTCCCGTACCTGCTCCGCAAGCGCCCCGACATCCCGATCGTGGGGTCCGAGCTGACGCTCGCGTTCGTGGAGGCGAAGCTCAAGGAGCACCGCATCACCCCCTACACCCTCACGGTGCGGGAGGAGCAGGTCGAGGAGTTCGGGCCGTTCGAGTGCGAGTTCGTCGCCGTCAACCACTCGATCCCGGACGGGCTCGCGGTCATGATCCGCACCGACGCCGGCAACGTCCTCCACACCGGCGACTTCAAGATGGACCAGCTCCCCCTCGACGGCCGCATCACCGACCTCCGGGCCTTCGCGCGCTTCGGCGAGGAGGGCGTGGACCTGTTCATGGTGGACTCGACCAACGCCGAGGTCCCCGGGTTCACCGCCCACGAGCGGGACATCGGCCCCGTGCTCGACTCGGTGTTCGCGCAGTCCACCGGGAAGATCGTGGTGGCATCCTTCGCCTCCCACGTGCACCGCATCCAGCAGGTGCTCAACTCCGCCGCCCGCCACGACCGCAAGGTCTGCCTGGTGGGCCGGTCCATGGTCCGGAACATGGGGATCGCCGCGGAGCTCGGTTATCTCCACGTGCCCGACGGCGTGCTCGTGGACCTGCGCACCGTGGAGCAGTTGCCGCCGAACAAGGTGGTCCTCATGGCCACCGGATCCCAGGGCGAGCCCATGGCGGTGCTCGCGCGCATGGCGAACCGGGACCACAAGGTCTCGGTGGGAGCCGGTGACACGGTGATCTTCGCCTCCTCCCTCATCCCCGGCAACGAGAACTCGGTCTACCGCGTCATCAACGGGCTCATGCGGCTCGGGGCGCGAGTCGTCCACCAGGCCAACGCGCGGGTGCACGTCTCCGGGCACGCCTCCGCGGGCGAGCTGCTGTACTGCTACAACATCGTCCAGCCGCGCAACGTGCTCCCGATCCACGGCGAGATCCGCCACCTCGTGGCCAACGGGGCGCTGGCGGTCCAGACCGGCGTGCCGGCCGAACGGGTGGTGCTCGCCGAGGACGGCGTGGTGGTGGACCTCTCCGACGGCGTCGCCCGCATCGCCGGCGCCGTGCCGTGCGGCTACATCTACGTGGACGGATCGTCGGTCGGGGAGATCACCGACGCCGAGCTGAAGGATCGCCGCACGCTCAGCGAGGAGGGCTTCATCTCGATCTTCGCGGCCGTGGACGCCACGTCCGGTGAGATCGTGGTGGGCCCCCACATCCAGGCGCGTGGCATCCCGGAGGGGGAGTCCGTGTTCGACCCCATCCGGGACGAGCTCGCCCTCGCGCTCGCCGATGCTGCCAAGGACTCCACCGACCCCCACCTGCTGCAACAGGTCCTGCGCCGCCGGGTGGGGCGGTTCGCGGCCCAGAAGCTGCGCCGGCGTCCGATCATCATCCCGGTGGTCATCGAGACCTGATCGGTCCGTCACCGGCGCGCCCGTTTCGTCACCCGGGGGCGGCGGGATAGCGTCGGGTGCGTATGGCCACGCGAACGTCGTCTCCCGCGCGTACCCGCCGTGCGCCGGCCCGGCCGGCCGCCCCGCGGGGACGTGCCGCTGCGCCCCGGGGCCGCCGCGCACCCGCGCGCCCTCGTGCGCTCCCGGTCCGGATGGTCCGTGGCCTCTGGATGGGAGGAGCCCGACTGGTGGGTGGAACGACACGCGCGGTGACGCGCGCCGCGAAGGGCGGTGATCCCCGGCTCCGGAAGGACGGCCTGGCATTCCTGCTCCTCGCCGTGGCGATCGTGATCGCCATCCGCGAGTGGTTCGGGCTGTCCGGCCTCGCCGGTGACGTCATCCATCACGCCGCGGCGGGCCTCATCGGCGTCCTCGGCGTGCTGCTGCCCGTCCTCCTCGCGATCCTCGCGATCCGCCTCTTCCGCAACCCGGAGGACTCGCGCGCCAACGGCCGGGTCACGATCGGGGTGGGGATCCTCGTGGCGGCCGTCGCGGGCCTGGTCCACATCGGCAGCGACCTGCCCTCCCCCCTCGAGGATCTCGCGGCCGCGGAGGCCGCCGGCGGCGTCCTCGGGTGGGCGCTCGCCGCGCCTCTCGTCCTGCTCTTCACCGTGTGGGCCGCCGTGCCCCTCCTCGTCCTGCTGGCCGTCCTCGCGCTGCTGATCATCACGGCGACTCCGGTCGCCGCGGTTCCCGGGCGGCTCGCCGGGGCGTTCCGGCGCCCGCCGGTGGAGGACGATCTGGCCGCGGAGCGGCCCGCCACCCCACGTGTGCGCAAACGGGCCCCCGAGCCGTTCGAGGAGGCGGTCGAGGTCGCGGGCGCCACCGAAACTCCGGAGTCCGACGAGGTGCCGGCGCCGAAGCGCGGGAGGAAGTCCGGCGCGTCGGTGAAGGAGGAGGACCACGCGGTCCTCCAGCCGCCGGTGACGCAGGTCCTCCCCGCGCGGGCCGAGCAGCTCGAACTCTCACCCGACGTGGTCTACACGCTGCCGGGTGACGCCCTGCTCGTGAAGGGCGGACCGCACAAGGTCCGGTCCGCCACCAACGATCACGTGGTGGAGCGGCTCACCACCGTCTTCGACGAGTTCGAGATCCCCGCCACCGTCACCGGCTTCTCGCGCGGCCCCACCGTCACCCGGTACGAGGTGGAGCTGGGCCCGGGAACCAAGGTGGAACGGGTGACCGCGCTGTCCAAGAACATCGCCTACGCGGTGGCCAGCGCCGACGTGCGCATCCTCTCCCCGATCCCCGGGAAGTCCGCGATCGGGATCGAGATCCCGAACGCCGACCGCGAGACCGTGGCCCTCGGAGACGTCCTGCGGTCCCACAACGCCCTGCGCACCGAGCACCCGCTCGTCGTCGGGGTGGGGAAGGACGTCGAGGGCGGCTACGTGGTCGCGAACCTGGCGAAGATGCCCCACCTGCTGGTGGCGGGCGCCACGGGCTCCGGGAAGTCCTCCTTCATCAACTCCATGATCACCTCGATCATGATGCGCGCGACCCCCGAGCAGGTCCGCATGGTGCTCGTGGATCCGAAGCGCGTGGAGCTGACCATCTACGAGGGAATCCCGCACCTCATCACCCCCATCATCACGAACCCGAAGAAGGCCGCCGAGGCCCTCGAGTGGGTGGTGCGGGAGATGGACATGCGGTACGACGACCTCGCCGCCTTCGGGTACAAGCACATCGACGACTTCAACGCCGCCGTCCGCACCGGGAAGGTGGAACCCCTCCCGGGCTCCGAACGCGTGATCGCCCCCTACCCGTACCTCCTCGTGATCGTCGACGAGCTCGCCGACCTCATGATGGTGGCGCCGCGGGACGTGGAGGCGTCGATCCAGCGCATCACCCAGCTCGCCCGCGCCGCGGGCATCCACCTCGTCCTCGCCACGCAGCGGCCGTCGGTCGACGTCGTCACGGGCCTGATCAAGGCGAACGTGCCGTCCCGGCTGGCGTTCGCGACGTCGTCGGTCACGGATTCCCGTGTGATCCTCGACTCGCCCGGGGCGGAGAAGCTCATCGGCCAGGGCGACGCCCTCTTCCATCCGTCGGGGCGCGCCAAGCCGATGCGCGTCCAGGGCGCGTGGGTGTCCGAGGCGGAGGTTCACGCCGTCGTGGCGCACGTGAAGGCACAGATGCGGCCGACCTACCGCGACGACGTGGCCGTGGTGGCCCAGAAGAAGCAGGTGGACGAGGACATCGGCGACGACCTCGACGTGCTCCTCCAGGCCGCCGAGCTGGTGATCACGACCAACTTCGGGTCCACCTCGATGCTGCAGCGCAAGCTCCGGGTAGGCTTTGCGAAGGCGGGACGCCTGATGGACCTGCTGGAGTCTCGCGAGATCGTGGGACCGTCGGAGGGCTCCAAGGCCCGGGAGGTGCTCGTCCACCCCGACGACCTCCCCGCGACGCTCGCGATGCTCCGGGGCGAACCGCGACCGGAGGGCGACGCCCTCGAGGAGTTCGAGGACGACGGAGATGAGGACGCGTGGGACCTGACCGGGAGGTGAGCCCCTGGAACATCGCCAACCTCCTCACGATGCTGCGCATCCTCATGGTCCCGGTGTTCATGTGGATGTTCCTCCAGGAGGGCACGGCGATGCGCGTGGGCGCCACCGCCGTCTTCGTCCTCGCAGCCCTCACGGACAAGCTGGACGGTCACCTGGCGCGCAGCCGCGGCCTGATCACGAACCTCGGCAAGATCCTCGACCCGATCGCGGACAAGGCGCTCGTCATCGCGGCGCTCCTGCTCCTCTCGGTCGACGGGCTGGTCCCGTGGTGGGTCACGATCGTCATCATCGTCCGCGAGCTCGGCATCACGGTCCTGCGCTTCTTCATGATCCGCCGCGAGGTCATGGCAGCCTCGCGGGGAGGGAAGCTGAAGGCGACCCTGCAGATGGTGTTCATCGTGGGCATGCTCGTCCCGTGGCACGCGCTCCTGCCCGGCATGCTGGCCACCTTCCTCTCCGTCACCGCGACCGTCCTCATGTACCTGGCCGTGGCCGTGACCGTCTGGACCGGCGTCCAGTACCTGCTCGACGCCGTCCGGATCAGCCGGGAGCACCGGTGACGGCGGCGGCGCTCGCCGCCGCCCACGACGCCATCGCGGCGCTCGACGGGCGAACCGTGGCGACCGCCGAGTCCCTCACCGCCGGCCTGGTGAGCGCAACTCTCGCAGCGGTGCCCGGGGTCTCCGCGATCCTCCGCGGCGGCGTCGTGGCCTACTGCTCGGAGGTGAAGGAGACCGTGCTCGGCGTGCCGGCCGCCGTCCTCGCCGAGGGCGGTCCCGTCCAGGCAGCGGTGGCCGAGGCGATGGCGAGCGGCGCGAGCCGGCTGCTCGGGTCACGGTTCGCCGTGGCGACCACCGGCGTTGCCGGCCCGGGCCCCGCCGACGGCGCAGCCGAGGGCACCGTGGTCATCTGCGCGCACGATGCCGGCACGGGCCGGTTCCTGACCCGCCATCTCAGCCTGCCGGGGGAGCGGGACGAGGTCAGGTGGGGTGCGGTCGTATCAGCACTTGGAACACTGGCGGCGCTCGCGGAACAAACGCGCGCCCCGGACCGTTGACCCCAGTGATGAACACCAACCGCAGCACCCTCGACTCCCGGCTCCGCGAGCAGCCCGGGTGGCGCGCCGCGTCGCGACCCACCTACACCGGTCGTTTCGCCACGCAGTCACCCGCCGTCGTGCTGCGCCGCGAGATCGGCGATGTCCTGCGGGCCATCCGCCAGCAGCAGGGCCGGACCCTCCGCGAGGTGTCCTCCGCTGCCCAGGTGTCCCTCGGCTACCTCTCCGAGGTCGAGCGGGGCCAGAAGGAGGCCTCCTCCGAGCTCCTGGGTGCGATCTGCACCGCGCTCGACGTCCCGCTCTCCACAGTCCTGCGGGAGGTCTCCGACCGGATCGCCCTGCTCGAGGGCGTCGCGATCCCGGACACCGTGCCCGCGGAGCTGGTCGAGAACCTCGCGCACATCCGCTGAGTGTGAAGAGGTCGGAGTTCCGCGCCTCCCTCGCGGAGCGGTTCGATCCGCGCTACGCGCAGGCACTGCTGCACGACCTGGTCCTGCCCGGCCTGGGCTCCCGCACGGCCACCGACGCCCTCGAGGCGGGTGAGGATCCCCAGCGGGTCTGGGACGCGCTCGTCATCGAACTCCGCCTGCCGGAGGACGCGCGCTTCCCGCATCGATCTGGCGACACGCCGCGCCACTGACTTCCCTCGAACACCTGTTCGTCGTACGGTATCCACACGCGATGACTGCGCGGCGTTCTCCACAGGAGTGGGGACGCGCCGGGCAGGGTGTCAGTGGCCGGGCATACCGTCGCGTCAGGCCGCTCGGAGAGGGCGGCGAGCACAGGGCCAGCGTTGTTGGAGGCGGAGTCCCCGCCAGACCGGAGAGGTGAAGTCCATGGCCGCACCAGTGGCAGATCGTTCGAAGGCGCTCGAGGCAGCGCTCGCGCAGATCGACAAGAATTTCGGCAAGGGGTCGGTCATGCGGCTCGGGGACGACACGCGGCCGCCGGTCGCCGTCATCCCCACCGGGTCCGTCGCCCTCGACATCGCGCTCGGCATCGGAGGCCTGCCCCGGGGCCGCGTCGTCGAGATCTACGGCCCGGAATCGTCCGGGAAGACGACCGTGGCGCTCCACGCCGTCGCGAACGCCCAGCGGCTGGGCGGCATCGCCGCCTTCATCGATGCCGAGCACGCCCTCGACCCCGAGTACGCGAAGAAGCTGGGCGTGGACACCGACGCCCTGCTCGTCTCCCAGCCGGACACGGGGGAGCAGGCCCTCGAGATCGCCGACATGCTGATCCGTTCCGGCGCCCTCGACGTCATCGTGATCGACTCGGTGGCAGCCCTGGTGCCGAAGGCGGAGATCGAGGGGGACATGGGGGATTCCCACGTGGGCCTCCAGGCCCGCCTCATGTCCCAGGCGCTCCGCAAGATCACCGGCGCGCTGTCCGCCTCCGGGACCACGGCGATCTTCATCAACCAGCTGCGCGAGAAGATCGGGGTGTTCTTCGGCTCGCCCGAGACCACCACCGGTGGCAAGGCCCTGAAGTTCTACGCCTCCATCCGCCTCGACGTCCGCCGGATCGAGACCCTCAAGGAGGGCGCCGAGTCCGTGGGCAACCGCACGCGCGTGAAGGTCGTGAAGAACAAGATGGCCCCGCCCTTCAAGCAGGCGGAGTTCGACATCCTCTACGGGCACGGCATCTCGCGCGAGGGCAGCCTCCTCGACCTCGGGGTGGAACACGGCATCGTCCGGAAGTCCGGGGCCTGGTACACCTACGAGGGGGACCAACTCGGCCAGGGCAAGGAGAACTCGCGGCGGTTCCTGATCGACAACCCGGAGCTCGCCGAGGAGATCGAGGGGAAGATCCTCGCCAAGCTGGGCATCGGTGCCGCGGCTCCGGAGCCGGTGCCGGCGGTTCCCGAGGGCTTCTGATGGTTCGGCGGGCCGGCGAGCCCGCCGAGGCGGCCCCCACGGATGCGGCGGGGATCGAGGCCAAGGCGCGGGCCATCGTGTTCCGCCAGCTCGCGTTGCGGGCCCGGTCGCGAGCCCAGCTGGAGGCGAAGCTCTCGGAGCGCGGCATCCCGGACGAGGTGGCGCGCGGTGTCCTCGACCGGTTCGAGGACGCCGGCCTCGTGGACGACGCCGCGTACGCCGAGGCGGCGGTCCGCAGCCGGCGGGCGCAGCGCGGCCTCTCCCGACGGGCACTCGCGCTCGCCCTGCGGAGCGACGGCGTGGACGGCGAGGTGGCGGAGGAGGCGCTCGCCGGGATCACCCGTGAGGACGAACTCACGGCCGCCCTCGCCCTCGCCCGGCGGAAGGCGGCCTCCACGAGCGGGCTCGACAGGGTGGTCCGGGAGCGGCGCATCGCCGGGATGCTGGGCCGGAAGGGCTATCCGGCGGACGTCGTCGTGACCGCCATGCGGCAGGCGTTGGAGGAGGAGCAGGACGCGGGGTAGGTGCGGCGATCCGCAGGACGGGAGGCGCCCCGGCCGGATAGGAAAGAGGGGTGGACACCACCATGATCCTTCCCATCGACCGGGTCGCCACCGCGGCCGGCATCGACCCGGACGACCTCGAACCCCACGGTCGTCACGTCGCCAAGCTCCCCCTCCACGTCCCCGGCCCGCCGACCGCCGCCCTGGTGGTGGTCACGGCGATCACGCCCACCCCTCTCGGGGAGGGCAAGACGACCACGGCGATCGGGCTCGCCCAGGGGTTGGCGCGCATCGGCCGCCGTCCGATCCTCACCCTCCGGCAGCCCTCGCTCGGCCCCACCTTCTCCATCAAGGGCGGCGCCGCCGGTGCGGGCCGCAGCCAGGTGGTCCCCAGTGAGCTGCTGAACCTCCACCTCACCGGGGACTTCCACGCGGTCACGGTGGCCCACAACCTGCTCGCCGCGATCGTCGACAACCACCTCCACCACGGCAACGCCACCGGCCTCGACCCCCGGACGATCACGTGGCCCCGCGTCCTGGACGTGAACGACCGGGCCCTGCGACACATCGTCATCGGGCTCGGCGGCCGGGTCGACGGGGTTCCACGCCAGGCCTCCTTCGACATCACGGCGGCCTCCGAGGTGATGACGATCCTCGCCCTGGCCCGTGACCTGGCCGACCTGCGCGTCCGGCTCGGGCGCATCGTCGTCGGGTACCGGTTCGACGGCTCGACGGTGACCGCGGAGGACCTCGGGGCCGCGGGATCGATGGCGGTCCTGCTGCGTGACGCGCTCCGACCCAACCTCATGCAGACGTCCGAGGGCACCCCGGCGATCATCCACACCGGTCCCTTCGGCAACATCTCGACCGGCAACTCCTCCGTCGTCGCCGACCTCGTGGGCTCCCGGCTCGGCGACGTCCTCATCACCGAGGCCGGCTTCGGGACGGACCTGGGCGCCGAACGCTTCGTCAACCTGAAGTCGCGCGTCACGGGACTCGTCCCGCACGTCGCGGTGGTCGTCGTGACCGTGCGGGCGCTGAAGGCCCACAGCGGCCGGTTCGCGATCGCCCCCGGGAAGGCGCTGCCCGCCGAGCTGTTCGCGGAGGACCCGGACGCCGTGCGGGCCGGCCTCCACAACCTCGACCACCACCTGGCCACGCTGCGCCGCTGGGGCCTGCCGGCCGTGGTGGCCCTCAACGCCTTCCCGGACGACCGGTCGTCCGAGCACGCCGTCGTGCTCGACCACGCCGCCGCGCGGGGCGTCCGCGCCGTCGTGACGACCCACGTGGCGGATGGAGGAGCCGGCGCCGAGGACCTCGCCCGCGCCGTCGTCGCCGCCGTGGGAGAGGGGACGCCGGAGCTCCACCGCGACTACGAGCTGTCCGACCCCCTCGCGGAGAAGATCGAGGCCGTCGCCCGCCGGGTCTACGGCGCGGCCGGGATCGACCTGAGCAGGGAGGCTGCCCGCGAGCTGGACCGCTTCACCGTCCTCGGTTTCGGCGAGCTCCCGGTCGTGGTGGCCAAGACCCACCTGTCCCTGACGCATCAACCCGGGCTCGTCGCGGAGGAGTGGAGACTGCCCGTCCGGGAGGTGCGCCTTGCGGCGGGCGCCGGGTACGTCTACGCGATCTGCGGGGCCATGTCGACGATGCCCGGCCTGCCCTCGCACCCGAACGCTGAGCGGATCGACCTCGACGGTGCGGGGGAGATCACGGGCCTCGTCTGACGTGCGGGGAGGCGTTCACGAGCGCCTAGGATGGGTGGGCGATGCGCACCTACCATGTCCGCACCCTCGGGTGCCAGATGAACGTCCACGACTCCGAGCGGCTCGCCGGCCTGCTCGACGAGGCGGGGTACCTGCCCGCCGCCGCCGTTCCCGACGCGCTCGGCCGGGCCACCGAGGCCGGCGACGGCGGTGCCGACGTCGTCGTCATCAACACCTGCTCGGTGCGCGAGAACGCGGCCACCCGGCTCTTCGGGAACCTCGGGCAGCTCGCCGCCGTGAAGCGGGAACGCCCCGGGATGCAGATCGCGGTGGGCGGCTGCCTCGCGCAGCAGATGCGCGCCGGCATCGTGGAGCGGGCGCCATGGGTGGACGTCGTGTTCGGCACCCACAACCTCGACGTGTTGCCCGCACTGCTCGACCGGGCGCGGCACAACGCCGAGGCCCAGGTGGAGATCGAGGAGTCCCTGAAGGTGTTCCCCTCCACGCTCCCCACCCACCGGGAGAGCGCCTACGCGGCCTGGGTCTCCATCTCGGTGGGCTGCAACAACACCTGCACCTTCTGCATCGTCCCCCAGCTGCGCGGCCGGGAACGCGACCGCCGGCCCGGCGACGTGCTCGCGGAGGTGGCCGCCGTCGTCGCCGAGGGGGCGCTCGAGGTCACCCTGCTGGGGCAGAACGTCAACTCCTACGGGGTCGGCTTCGGGGACAGGGGCGCCTTCGCCGACCTCCTGCGGGCCTGCGGCACCGTCGAGGGTCTCGAGCGGATCCGCTTCACGTCCCCCCACCCCGCGGCCTTCACCGACGACGTCATCGCCGCGATGGCCGAGACCCCCACCGTGATGCCCTCCCTCCACATGCCCCTGCAGTCCGGTTCAGACCGCGTGCTGCGCGCCATGCGCCGGTCCTACCGCGCGGAGCGCTTCCTCGGCATCCTCGAGCGCGTCCGCACCGCGATCCCCGACGCCGCCATCACCTCGGACGTCATCGTCGGATTCCCGGGTGAGACGGAGGAGGACTTCCGCGCGACCCTCGACGTCGTGGAGGCGTCCCGCTTCGCCTCCGCCTTCACCTTCCAGTACTCGCCGCGGCCCGGGACGCCCGCGGCGGACCGGGAGGACCAGGTGCCCGCGGACGTCGTCGCCGAGCGTTACCAGCGTCTCGTCGCCCTCCAGGAGCGGATCTCCACGGAGGAGAACGAGGCGCAGGTCGGTCGCGAGGTGGAGGTCGTCGTCGGGGAGGGGATGGGACGCAAGGACGGTGCGACCGCGCGGGTGAGTGGACGCTCCCGCGACAACCGGCTCGTCCACGTCGCCCTCCCCGCCGGGATCGAACCGCGTCCCGGTGACGTGGTTCGCGCCGTCGTCACCCACGGGGCCCCGCACCACCTCGTCGCGGACTCCGCCCTGCGGACCGGGCACCTCCCCGTGCGCCGGACGCGGGCGGGCGACGTGTGGGAGGCCCGCCGGGCCGAACCGGCCCCGGAGACCAGGGTCACGCTCGGCGTGCCGACGGTCCGCCGCTGAGGTCAGGGCGGCGAGCCCAGCGCGCGCAGGAAGGCGACCCCTGTCGTCAGGGCGCAGTCGAGGTGGGCGAGGAGCTGCTCGTCCGAGAGGCCCTCGTCGAGCGGCACCGGGTAGCGGGTGACCACCGTGACCCCGCCGTCGACCGGGCGGGTCACGCACGTGGGCCAGCGGTGGTCCCGGTTCCAGTCGTTGGTCGCCATGAGCAGGGCGGGCCGGTGCCACTCCTCCACCACGTGCCCCCACGAGCCCTCGACGAGCAGCGTCCCGTCCGCGAGGCCGATCTCGAAGGCGAAACCGTCCCACCTCCCGGTGACCCGCTCACCGGTGGTCCGCGTGACGTACCCCCGGGTGGCGAGCGCGACGGCCACCCGCTGCAGCGTGAGCTCGCGGGCGACGTCGTCCGGTCGAACGCTCATGAGGCGGCGGCGAAGGGATCGGGGAAGGCGTGGTCCATCGTGGCCAGGGCCGCCGGGAGGGCCACCCACGCGCGTGCCAGGATGCCGGCGAGCTGGGACTCCGTGACGCCGGCCGGCAGCCAGTGGGCGCACTGCGCGAGGACCACGATCTCGCCGCGGTCGGTGACGGTGAGGGACAGCGCCGGCCCGGGGGAGGTGCGGTTGAAGGCGTCGACGACGTCGCGGACGTGGGCCTGGTGGTCCACCGAGATGCGGCGGGGCCAGCGGCACCGCAGGACGAGCGCCGCCGCGGGCGGGCCGACGACCACCACCTCCACCGTGCCGAAGGGACGTTGCAGCAGGAACCGTCCCGCACCGTCGGAGTAGCGCTCGCGGTGTCCCAGGGCGGCGGCCACCCGCTCCTCGTCGAGGGGGAGGACCTCCTGTGGGACCATGGGACCATGCTACGACCGGTGATCGCGGTGGTCGGGCCGACCGCGACCGGGAAGTCCGCGCTCGCCCTCGCGCTCGCCGAGGCGCTGGGGGACGCCGAGGTGGTGAACGCCGACTCGATGCAGCTCTACCGGGGGATGGACGTCGGCACCGCGAAGCTGACGGTCGCGCAGCGGCGCGGGATTCCCCACCATCAGCTCGACGTGCTGGAGCCGTCGCAGGAGGCCTCGGTCGCCGCCTACCAGCGTCATGCGCGCGCCGACGTCGAGGCGATCCGGTCGGCGGGCCGATGGGCGATCGTCGTCGGCGGCTCCGGGCTGTACCTGCGGGCCCTGCTCGAGGAGCTCGACCTCCCGGGCCGGGACCCGCAGGTGCGAGCGGAGATCGAGGCGAGGCTCGCCCGTACCGGCCCCACCGCGCTGCATGCCGCACTCGCGACGCTTGACCCAGCGGCCGCGGGCGCGATCGACCCGCGGAACACCCGCCGGGTGGTGCGGGCGCTCGAGGTGGTGACGGTCACGGGCCGGCCCTTCGCCGCTTCGCTGCCGTCGGGGGACCCGCACTGGCCCGACGTCCGCCTCGGGCTGCGGGCGGAGTGGCCGGTCCTCGACCGGCGCATCGTGACGAGGGCCCGCCGGATGATGGCCGATGGGCTGCTCGACGAGGCCGCCGCCCTCGGCCCCCTCTCGCGTACGGCCGCCCGTGCGACCGGCTACGCCCAGGCGCTGGCGCACCTGGCCGGGCTCCGCACCCACGACGAGACGGTCGAGGACATCGCGCTGGCCACCCGGCAGCTCGCGCGCCGCCAGGTCAAGTGGTTCCGGCGTGACGCGCGCCTCCGGTGGCTCGACGCGTCGGACCCAGATTCCCTCCTTCCCGCGGTGCTCCCTATGCTGGAGGAATGGCAGCGCTGAGCATGGTCAAGGGCCACGGCACCGAGAACGACTTCCTCCTCGTGGCCGATCCTGCCGGCGAGGTCTCCGTCGACGCCGCCACCGTGGCGCACTGGTGTGACCGGCAGCGCGGCCTCGGGGCGGACGGCTTCATCGTGGCCGCGCCCGCCCGTCTCGCCGGCTACCCGACGGATGCCGAGTGGTTCATGGACTACCGCAACGCGGACGGGTCGCCGGCGGAGATGTGCGGCAACGGCATCCGCGTCCTCGTGGCCTTCCTCCGGCACCGGGGTTTCCTCGCGCTCGCGGACGGGGACGCGGTGGACATCGCGACCCGCGGCGGCGACCGGCGGGTGTGGGTCACGGGGGACCAGTACACGGTCGACATGGGGGACTTCTCGCTGCCCGGGGGCACCGAGGCCGCGCTGCGCGGTTTCGACGTCGCCGTCGGCCTCCCCGGCCTCGCGCAGCGGCCCGGGCTTCGCGTGGCGATGCCGAACCCACACACGGTGGTCGCGCTCGACTCCCTCGAGGCGCTCGACTCCCTCGTTCTGGAGGGCGCGCACTACGACCCCGAACCCGCGGAGGGGACCAACCTCGAGGTCGTCGTCCCCCTCGGGGAGAATGATGAGGGCCGCGGCGTGGTGCGGATGCGCGTGCTCGAGCGGGGCGTCGGCGAGACCAGGTCGTGCGGCACGGGGTGCTGCGCGGCCGCGGTCGCCGTGCGGGAGTGGGCCGGGGCGGGCGCGCCGGACGAGTGGGACGTGCAGGTGCCGGGGGGAACCCTCCGGGTGCGGGTGGACGGACAGCGGGTCCTGCTGACCGGGCCGGCCGTCCTCGTCGCCGAGGTCACTCCCCTGGATGCGCCCGAAGCACCCTGAAGCCCCGCGACGAGGCGGTGCGCTCGCACGGCATCAGCTCGGTGGCGATCCACCGCTGCAGCGAGTCCGCCCCGAGGTTGCGGGCGACGACGAGCTCGGCGCGTCCGGAGCGTGCGAGCCTCCCCAGCCACGTGCGCAGCAGGGCGTGCAGCTCCGGCTTGCCGACGCGGATCGGCGGGTTCGACCAGATGAGGTCCACCGGCCGGCCGCCGAGCACGGCCGGCGCCTCATCGGGGGTGGTGGCGACGACGTCGACGCCGAGGCGCGCGGCGTTCCGTCGCGTCAGGTCGAGCGCCCGCCGGTTCACGTCGACGGCGACCACCTGCGCGGCGGGCGAGCGGAGTGCGAGCGTGAGCGCGATGGCGCCCCACCCGCACCCGACGTCGACGAACAGGCCGGAATCCGGGGGATCCGCGGCATGCTCGAGGAGCACCGCCGTGCCGGGATCGAGCCGGTCCGCACTGAAGACGCCCGGCGCGGTCACCACCTGCACGCGGCGGCCGGCGAGGGTGACGGCGATCTCGCGGCGCTCGGAGGGCGACGCGGGCTCCGCGGTGAAGTAGTGGTCCGTCACGGCCCCCAGCCTACGGCCGCCGTCCCCAGGCCGCGGAAATGGAGTGGAGACCCTGCCCCGGGGCGTGAGATTCTGGGGGAGATCCACGAGAGGAACCCATGCCAGACAACCAGGCCGACGACGTCGTCGCACGCATCCTGTCCCGTGCGGGCACAGCGATCCAGCCCGGCGGCCGCGACGCCGACCAGCTCGACGTCGAGGAACGAGCCGCCCTGCGGCGGGTGGGCCTCTCCACCGAGCTGGAGGACGTCACCGAGGTCGAGTACCGGCGGCTGCGCCTCGAGCGCGTCGTCCTCGTCGGCGTCCACTCCGGCAGCACCGAGAAGGCGGAGAACTCGCTCCGCGAGCTCGCCGCGCTGGCGGAGACCGCGGGCTCGGAGGTGCTCGACGGCATCCTCCAGCGCAGGGACACCCCCGATCCGTCCACCTTCCTCGGCAGCGGCAAGGCCCGCGAACTCGCCGATCTCGTGGCCGCGCTCGGCGCGGACACGGTGGTGGTGGACGCGGACCTGGCGCCGTCCCAGCGCCGTGCGCTGGAGGACGTCGTCAAGGTGAAGGTGGTGGACCGGACGGCGGTCATCCTCGACATCTTCGCGCAGCACGCCAAGTCCCGGGAGGGGAAGGCACAGGTGGAGCTCGCCCAGCTCGAGTACCTGTTGCCGCGGCTCCGCGGCTGGGGCGAGTCGATGTCACGCCAGGCGGGCGGGCGCGTCGCCGGTGGTGAGGGCATCGGATCGCGGGGGCCCGGTGAGACGAAGATCGAGCTGGACCGTCGGCGCATCCGCACGCGGATGGCCCGCCTGCGCCGCCAGATCCGCGAGATGGCCCCCACTCGGGAGACCAAGCGGTCCTCCCGGCACCGCAACGCGGTCCCGGCCGCGGCGATCGTGGGGTACACCAACGCCGGGAAGTCCTCCCTCCTCAACCGGCTCACCGGTTCGGACGCCATGGTGCAGAACGCCCTGTTCGCCACCCTCGATCCCACCGTCCGACGGTCCCGGACGCCGGACGGACGGGAGTACACGCTCGCGGACACCGTCGGCTTCGTCCGCAACCTGCCCCACGAACTCGTCGAGGCCTTCCGCTCCACACTGGAGGAGGTGGGCGAGGCCGACGTGATCGTGCACGTCGTCGACGCGGCGCACCCGGATCCGGAGGGGCAGATCGAGGCCGTTCGGACGGTGCTGCGGGACATCCCCGGCACCGGCGACATCCCGGAGCTGATCGTCCTCAACAAGTCGGACATCGCTCCGGTCGAGGCGCTGGTGCGGCTCCGGCACGCCCACCCGGACGCCGTGGCCGTCTCCGCTCACACCGGGGCCGGCATTCCCGAGCTCGAGGACGCGATCGCCGGCCTGCTGCCGCAGCCCGCCGTCGAGGTCGACGTCGTCGTCCCCTACGCGCGGGGCGACCTCGTGGCCCGCATGCACACCACCGGCGAGATCGACCTCGAGGAGCATCTCCCGGAGGGCACCCACCTCCGCGGGCGCGCCGACGCCGAGCTGGCGGCGGAGCTCGCGAGTGCCCGCTGACGACGACGCCGCGCTCCGGGTGCTGGACGCCGCCGTCGCCGCGATGGGGGGCAGCCGCCGGGAGGGCCAGCACCGCATGACCGCTGCCGTCGCGGCCGCGATCGCCGGCGAGGGCGTCCTGCTCGCCCAGGCGGGCACCGGCACGGGCAAGTCCCTCGCCTACCTGGCCGCGTGCCTCACCGACGCCGCGCTGCACGGGCGCCGGGCCGTGGTCTCGACGGCCACCCTGGCCCTCCAGCGCCAGGTCGTGGAGAAGGACGCCCCACTCGTCGCGGAGGTGATCGAGCAGCTCCACGGGGTGCGTCCCGCGGTGGCGCCGCTCAAGGGCTGGCACAACTACGTGTGCCGGCACAAGCTCGCCGGGGGCTATCCCGAGGAGGACGAGCCGGCCCTGTTCGCGCTCGACGTGTCGAGCGCGCGCGACGACGTCGCCCGCAGCAGCCTCGGGCAGCAGGTGCTCCAGGTGCGGGCGTGGGCGGAGGAGACGGCGACCGGCGACCGGGACGACATGGTCCCGGGCGTGGGGGACCGGGCCTGGCGCCAGGTGTCCGTCTCCCGCCTCGAGTGCCTCGGCGCCGCGTGCCCGGTCCGGGAGGAGTGCTTCGCGGAGCTGGCACGCGCCCGCGCCCGCGAGGCGGACCTCGTCGTGACCAACCACGCGATGCTCGGCATCGCCGCCTCCGGGTCGCCCGGGGTGCTGCCCGAGCACGACGTCCTCGTCGTGGACGAGGCCCACGACCTCGTCTCCCGGGTCACCTCCGCCGCGACGGTGGAGCTCTCGGCGGGCATCGTCGAACGCAGCGCCCGAGGTGCCGGACGCCACGCCCGGAGCGCCGTCGAGGGACTGCAGCGTGCCGCCCTCGCCCTCCGAAGCGCCTTCGACGACGTCCCGGACGGCAGGGTCGTCTCCCTGCCGCCCGGACTCGGCGACGCGACGGTCCTCCTGCGGTCCTCGGCCAGGGAGGCGCTCACCGTGCTCGGGGGGCGCGCGGCGGACGCCGAGGACGCCGGCGGACGGGCTGTCCTGAAATCCCAGCTCGTCCTGCTCACCGAGGTGTGCGACCGGCTGCTGTCGGACTCGCTCGCGAGCAGGAGGGACGTCGCGTGGGTGACCCGTGGATGGGATGGCTCGCACCCGCCCCGCCTCCTCCTCGCACCCCTCGAGGTGGACCGCGCGATTGCCGAGCACCTGCTGGAGGGGAGGGCCGCCGTGGCCACCTCCGCCACCCTGGCGCTGGGTGGCAGCTTCGAGCCGACGGCACACGCGCTGGGGCTCGCCGAGTGGCAGGCCGAGGACTTCGGCTCCCCGTTCGACTTCGGAGCCCAGGGGATCCTCTACGTGGCCGCCCACCTGCCCCGCCCGGGCAGGGACGGGATCTCGCCCCGGGCCCTGGAGGAGCTCGGCGACCTCGTCGAGGCCGCCGGCGGAGGGGCCCTCGGCCTGTTCTCATCGATGCGCGGCGCCCAGCGGGCGGCGGAGTACCTGCGCGGACGGCTCTCCACCCCGGTGCTGTGCCAGGGCGAGGAACCGGTGCCCGGGCTGGTGGCACGTTTCGCTGCGGATCCGGCGGCCTCCCTCGTGGGGACCCTCTCCCTGTGGCAGGGTGTCGACGTCCCGGGCTCCACCCTGCGCCTCGTCGCCATTGACAGGATCCCCTTCCCCCGCCCGGACGACCCCATCGCATCGGCGCGCGCCGAGGTCGCGCAGGGCCGCGGTGAGAACGGCTTCCTGCAGGTCTCGGTCACGCACGCCGCGCTCCTCCTCGCGCAGGGTGCGGGCCGGCTGATCCGGACGTCGTCGGACCGCGGGGTGGTCGCGATCCTCGACTCGCGGATCGCGAGCGCGTCCTACGGGCCCTTCCTCCTCCGGTCGCTGCCGCCGTTCTGGCCGACCACTCAACACGTGGTCGCGACTCAGTCCCTCCGGAACCTGCGAGCCACTACTCTCTGAGCAGGACCCCTACGAAAGGACCCACAGTCATGCCCAACTACGAACGTCGCCCGCAGAAGCTCGCGATCATCGGCGCCGGCTCAGTCGGCGCGACTCTCGCGTACGCGTGCCTGATGAGGGGCGTCGCCCGCAACGTGGTGCTCTACGACATCAACCAGGCGAAGGTGGAGGCCGAGGCGCTCGACATCTCCCACGGCATCCAGTTCATGCCGATGGGGACCATCCAGGGCTCCGCCGACCTGGAGATCTGCCGCGATGCCGACATGGTGGTGGTGACGGCCGGTGCGAAGCAGAAGCCCGGACAGTCCCGGATGGAGCTCGCCGGCGCGACGATCGGCCTGATGGAGAAGATCATCCCGAACGTCCAGAAGGTCGCCCCGAACGCGATCATCATGATGGTGACCAACCCGGTCGACGTCGTCACGCTCGTCTCGCTGAAGATCTCCGGATTGCCCGCCAACCAGCTCTTCGGCTCCGGCACCGTGCTCGACTCCTCCCGGCTGCGCTACCTCGTGGCGCGCGAGATGGGGGTCGCGGTCCAGAACGTGCACGCCTACATCGCCGGTGAGCACGGCGACTCGGAGATCCCGCTGTGGAGCTCCGCGTTGATCGGTGCGGCTCCCCTCATGGACTGGCACAACGTCGAGGGCCGGAGCCTGAACGAGGCACGGCGCGAGGAGATCGCGCACGAGGTGGTCAACTCCGCCTACAAGATCATCGAGGGCAAGGGCGCCACCAACTACGCGATCGGCGTGGCCGGTGCCCGCATCATCGAGGCCGTGCTGCGGGACGAGAACGCCGTCCTGCCGGTGTCCTCCCTCATCACCGAGTACCCCGAGTTCGGCGAGGTGTGTATGGCACTGCCGACGATCGTGAACCAGAACGGCGCCACGGCCCGCATCCTCCCGCCGCTGTCCTTCGGGGAGCGCCAGGGCCTCGTCGCCTCCGCGAAGTCCATCCGCGAGGCCGCCGCGAAGTTCGGGTACTGACCCCGCCGCTCGGTCCTGCGCTCAGAGCGAGCGCAGGACCGAGACGACCTTGCCGAGCAGGGCCGCGTCGTCCCCGAGGATCGGCGAGTACGCCGGGTTGGCGGGCATGAGCCAGATGTGCCCGTCCCGGCGCTGGAGCGTCTTCACGGTGGCCTCATCCCCGAGGAGGGCCGCGACCACCTCGCCGTTCTCGGCGACCTGTTGACGGCGCACGACCACCCAGTCCCCGTCGCAGATCGCGGCGTCCACCATCGAGTCACCGGCGACGCGCAGCATGAACAGCTCGCCGTCGCCGACGAGCTGTCGCGGCAACGTGAAGACGTCCTCGACCGACTGGTCCGCCAGGATCGGGCCACCTGCGGCGATACGGCCCACGAGCGGCACCAGCATGCCCTCCGCGACCTCGTGCCCCAGGAGCGGGACCGGGGCCGGGGAATCCGGCGATGCGCTGGCGCCGGTGCCCTCCTCCGCCGCGGTGGGCACCAGTTCGAGGGCGCGCGGGAGGCGCGGATCCCTGCGGATGTATCCCTTGCGTTCGAGCGCATCGAGTTGATGCTTCACGGACGAGGGGCTGTGGAGGCCGACGACGTCCCCGATCTCCCGCATGGATGGCGGGTACCCGCGATCGGCGATGGCCGCCCTGATGGTCTCCAGGATGACGCGCTGGCGTTCAGTGAGTGCGGTGTCGGTCATGCCATCTCCTCCCGACCGGGGTTCGTGTCAGTGGTCCCTGGTCTGATGGTGCCAGCCTAGGGCGCTGCGCACGTCAGACCAAACATCTGTTCGACGGCGTGTCGACAACAGCGCCGATGGCGAGTACTGTATGGAACAGCCGTTCGACGAACATGTGTTCGAGGAGGATGCGATGAGTGCAGTTCTGGTGGACCAGGTCCCGGTTCCGGGGCGTCCGCAACTCCGGTTGGTGGTCGACAACGGGCCGCGCCCGCAGTCGGTTGAACAGCCGCGTCCCGCCATGGCCCCGATCGTCCTGACGGCGCGCGGACGGCTCGTGGTCCGCGCCTTGCTCGGCGCGGTCGCGGTGGCCACCGCCGTCGCGTTCGGCGTGCTGCTGGGCCTCGCGTTGCGGCCGGAGCCGGCGGCGGCGGCGGGTGCCGTGACCGTCGCACCCGGGGACTCCCTCTGGACGGTCGCGAGTCAGCTGACCTCCCCGGGCGAGGACGCGCGGGACGTGGTCGAGCGGATCGTCACGCTCAACGGACTCACGGACCATGTGGTCCACCCCGGACAGGAACTGCTCGTCCCGGCTGGCTGAGGCGTTTGCGCCGTTTGACGGGGCACACTAGCGTTCGGACACGAGAGATGACCGAGGGAGCTGACCGAATGCACTGCCCGTTCTGCCGTCACCCCGACTCGCGGGTGATCGACTCCCGGACGCTCGACGACGGCTCGGCCATCCGCCGTCGCCGGGAGTGCCCCGACTGCCACCGCCGCTTCACGACGCTGGAGACCGCGGCGCTGACGGTCCTGAAGCGGTCCGGGGTGACGGAGCCCTTCTCGCGCGAGAAGATCGTCGCGGGAGTCCGCAAGGCGTGCCAGGGCAGGCCGGTCACGGAGGACGACATCGCACTCCTCGCGCAGGGCGTCGAGGAGTCGATCCGGTCACTGGGCTCCTCGATCATCGATGCGAACGACATCGGGCGTGCGATCCTCGGTCCGCTCCGGGAACTCGACACGGTGGCGTACCTGCGGTTCGCCTCCGTCTACTCGTCCTTCACCACGCTGGACGACTTCGAGCACGCCATCGCGGAACTCAGGTCCCGGCAGGACCGAACCCCGACAGCGCCCACGCCCTGAGGACCCATCCCAGAGGCAAGCCCGGACGGGCGCAGCGTGAGCGCGCCTTCCAGCTCAGCGTGAGCGCGCCTTCCAGATGTTGATGTCGGCGTCCACCGCGTGCCGGTCGATCTCGGCGAGTTCCTCGTCCGTGAAGGACAGGTTGTCGAGCGCCCCGAGGGAGTCGTGCAGCTGGGACACGCTCGAGGCGCCGATGAGCGCCGAGGTGACGCGCTCGTCGCGGAGCGTCCACGCGATGGCCATCTGGGCGAGGGTCTGGCCGCGCCCCTCCGCGATGGTGGCGAGAGCGCGGAGCCGCTCGACGACCTCGGGCGTGATGAACGACTTCTTGAACGAGCCGTCCCTCGCGGCGCGCGAGTCCTCGGGAACGCCGTCGAGGTACTTGCCCGTCAGGAGGCCCTGGGCGAGCGGGGAGAAGACGATGGCCCCCATGCGGCGCTCCCCGAGCACGTCCAGCAGGCTGGGCTCGCCCTGCTCCACCCACCGGTTGAGCATCGAGTAGGAGGGCTGGTGGATGAGGAGGTCGAGCCCCATCCCCGCCGCGATGTCGAGGGCCTCGGTGGTCTGCTCGGCGGGGTACGACGAGATGCCGGCGTAGATCGCCTTGCCGCTGTCCACCGCGTACTTCAGTGCACCCATCGTCTCGTGCAGCGGCGTCGACGGGTCGAGCCGGTGGGAGTAGAAGATGTCCACGTGGTCGGAGCGGAGCCGGCGCAGGGAGGCGTCCAGCGAGTTCCGGAGGTACTTGCGGGATCCCCACTCGCCGTACGGCCCGGGCCACATCAAATAGCCCGCCTTGGTGGAGATCACGAGCTCGTCCCGGTAGGGCGCGAGGTCCGTCTCGAGCAGGGCGCCGAACATGGTCTCGGCGGCCCCCGGCGGGGGCCCGTAGTTGTTGGCGAGGTCGATGTGCGTGACGCCGGCGTCGAAGGCCGCGAGGATGATCTCCCGCTGTGTCTCGAGCGCGGTCGTCCGGCCGAAGTTCTGCCAGAGGCCGAGCGAGATCAGGGGCAGGTCGAGACCGCTGGCGCCGCAGCGCCTGTAGGACATCCGGTCATAGCGGGCGGGGTTCGCGAGGTACATGTCCTCGACCGTACCGCGCCGGCGCCGGTGTCAGTGCCTGCGTTCGAGCACGCGGAGCCGGATCGTGTCGTCCATTCCACGCAGTGCGTCCACGGCCTCGGTGGGCAGTTGCGAACCGAGGTCCGTGATCATGTAGCCGATCTCGCCGGCCGTGCCGAGGATCTGGCCCTCGATGTTCGCGCCGTGCTCGGCGAACGACTGGTTGACGAGCGCGAGCACGCCCGGCGTGTTGCGGTGCACGTAGGCGAGCCGGTAGCGCGTGTTCTCCGAGGGGTCCAGCACGAGCCGGGGAAGGTTCACGCTCATGTCGGTGGACGCGGTGCGGACGTAGGTGGCGAGCTTGTTCCCCACGAACTGGGCGATGGACTCCTGTGCCTCCTGGGTGGAACCACCGATGTGCGGCGTCAGGATGACGTTCGGCAGGCCGCGCAGCTCGGACTCGAAGGGATCGCCGTTCCGGTTGGGCTCCTCGGGGAACACGTCCACGGCGGCACCTGCGATGTGGCCGTCGATGATGTGGTCCCGCAGCGCCTCGGTGTCCACCACGAAGCCGCGCGACAGATTGAGGAAGATCGATCCCCGCTGCATCTGGGCGAACTCCCGTGCGCCGAAGAGGCCCGCGTTGCGCGTCTTCCCGTCGACGTGGAGCGAGACGATGTCCGAGTTCCGCAGCACCTCGGACATCGTCCGGCACCGCCTTGCGTTGCCGAGTGCGAGTCGCTCGGCGGTGTCGAAGAAGAGGACCCGCATTCCGAGGGCCTCGGCGACCACCGAGAGCTGTGTCCCGATGTTCCCGTAGCCGATGATCCCGAGCGTCCGGCCCCGAACCTCGTGCGCCCCTGAGGCGGACTTCTCCCAGACGCCGAAGTGCAGCGCGCGGTCCCGCTCGGTCAGCCGGCGCATGAGCGCGATGATCTCGGCGATCGCGAGTTCGACCACCGACCGGGTGTTGGAGAACGGCGCGTTGAACACCGCGACTCCGTGGCGGGAGGCGGCTCGCAGATCGATCTGGTTCGTCCCGATGCAGAACGCCCCGATCGCCTCGAGCTGCGGATGCGCCTCCAGAACGCGAGAGGTGACCATCGTCTTCGAGCGGATGCCGAGGACTCGGACGCCGTGGAGCGCCTCGATCAGGTCGTCCTCGTCGAGGGCACCCGGATGCCGTTCGACGTCGAGGCCGACGGCGTGGAGGAGCGGATCCGCCTCCGTGTGCGGGTTTTCGAGGAGAAGGGCCTGTGACACCCCCTCATGGTCCCTCACCAGCGGTGGGGGGCGGCCGTGGAGTTCACATCATGGTCCTGAGCCGGCCAGCCATCCGGCAGTTCGTCCCGGTAGATCGCGTGGAGCCTGCGGGTCGGGCGGGTCATCGCCACGTACACGTCCCCGATCGACGCGGCCGCGATGTGCGCCGGTTCGACGACCACGACGACGTCGAACTCGAGGCCCTTGGACGCCGGCGGGTCCATCACCACGAGCGGGGCGCGCAGCGGGTGGCCGTCCGGCGAGACGAGTGCCTCGCCCACGGCCTCGGCGAGTTCGCCCCACACGCCGGCGACCTGGTCCGACGGCGTGATCACGGCCATCTTGCCGTGCCCGAGTCCACGGAGCTCCTCCCGGACGACGTCGACGAGGACGTCCCGCCAGTGACCGCGCGTCGTCACGAGCGAGTGCGCCACCTCCCGCGCGGCCGTGAGGGGCAGGTAGTCACCCGGGGCGTTGGCCATGAGCACCGCGCTGGCGGCCTCGAGGACCGTGGCGGGCGTGCGGTAGCTGACGGTGAGGGCGGCCTGCCGCACGTGCTCGCGTCCCGCCTTGCCCATCAGCGAGCGCCAGGACGTCGCGGGCTGTGAACCCGAACGCTGGGCGAGGTCCCCGACCACCGTCATCGACCGGAGCGGGCACCGCCGCAGGAGGGCACGCCAGGCCATCGGGGAGAGTTCCTGGGCCTCGTCGACGACGATGTGCCCGAAGGTCCAGGTGCGGTCCGCGGACGCCTTCTCCGCGAGCGTCAGGGAGGGTCCGTGCTGGCGGAAACGGGAGGCGAGCATCGAGGCGTCCACCATCCCGTCGCCGAGGTCCTGCGCGTCGATGGCCGTCTGGGCGAACTCGAGCTGCTCCCGCTCGCTCGCCTGCCTCTCCAGCCGCGCCCGCCGGGTCTCGGCCTCCTCGTGGGGGCCGAGCAGCTCGGCGAGCTCATCGAGGATCGGGATGTCGGAGATCGTCCACTGCGATCCCGGCTCGCGCCGGAGGAGGTCGCGCTCCGCCTGGGTGAACTTGGGGGAGTGGCGGGCGAGCAGGTCCGGGCGGGCGTAGAGCCGTTCGAGGAGCCCGTGCGGCGTGGTCGGCATCCAGCACAGGTTCAGCGCCACGCGCACGTCCCGGTTGGAGCGCACGTCCTCGTAGAGGTAGGCCGTCTCGTCGTCGTCGTCGAGGCCGCGGCCGCGGGCGTACTGGCGCACGAGGTCCTCGAGCATCGCGAGGACGAAGGGCGTGCGCGCCTCGTTGTGCGTCGGGGCGGCGCGCCGGGCACGCGCCATCGCCTTCGACACCGCCGCCGGGGTGATGGTGACCGCTATGCCCTCGACCGTGATCCGTTGCGGGTCCGCGGGCACACGCTGCAGCGCGCGCACGGCGCGTTCGGCCACGTTCGCCATCTCGAGGTCCCCCTTGACCCGCGCGACGTCCTCCTCGTCGCGCAGGCGGGTGGAGGTCCCGGGCAGCAGGTCCCCCATGGTGGTCGAGACGACGTCGGTCTCGCCGAGCGAGGGCAGGACCTGGTCGATGTAGTCCAGGAAGACCCGGGTCGGGCCGACGATGAGAACCCCGGAGCGCTGCAGGCGCTCCCGGTGGGCGTACAGCAGGTAGGCCGCCCGGTGGAGGGCGACGGCCGTCTTGCCCGTCCCGGGTCCGCCCTGGACCACGAGGATGCCCTCGAGCTCGTCCCGGATGATCGCGTCCTGCTCGGCCTGGATCGTGGCGACGATGTCGCCCATGCGTCCCTCGCGTGCCGCGGAGAGAGCGGCGAACAGCGCGCCCTCTCCGGTGAGGGAGTGCTCCACCGCCGGGGTGAGCCCCTCGGAACTCAGGAGTTCGTCCTCGAGGGCCACGACCCTGCGGAGGTCCGTCGTGATGTGGCGGCGCCGGACGACCTCGCCCGGGTGCGCCGCGGTGGCCTGGTAGAAGGGCCGGGCGGAGGGCGCCCGCCAGTCGACGAGCAACTGCTCCTGGTCCTCGCTCAGGATGCCGATCCTGCCCACGTACCTCGTGCGGTCGCCGGTGAAGTCGAGCCGGCCGAACACGAGGCGGTTCTCCACCTGGTCGAGCCGCGAGATCGTGTCCTCGTAGTGTGCGGCGAATGCGTCGCGCTCGGACCTGTTCTGGGGGGAGCCCGAGGGCCCGGAACGGCGCACCCCGTCGAGTTGCCGGCGGTAGGAGCTCCTCATGGCGTCGAGCCGCCGGTAGACCCGGTCCACGTATCCCTGCTCGAGCGCGATCTCGCGGGCCTCGGCGTCCTCGTCCACGCATGTCCCTTCCGCTCGGCGCATCCACGCGAATGCGGCCACCCATTATCCATCAGCGGGCGGGGCAGGCGCCACCGTGGTCGGGGGTTGCCGTGATCGGGGGTTGCCGTGGTCATGGGTAGCCGTGGGGCGGGGTGGCAGGGCCGGGGGTGGTTCCGGGCGCGGCAATGATTGGGGGCATCCGGCGCGTTGTGGAGAATGGAAGGAGAAAACCGTGACCGACGAACATGCCTTCGTGCGCCTCACGCCCGCGGCCGAGGCTCTCGGCTCGGTCCCCGTGCTCATCAACGCGACGCACTCGCCGATGGACGCGGGGCATGCCGCCATGCTCTTCTCCGAACACCTCATGGACTCGCTGCAGCACGAGCGGATCGCCACGTTCGACCCGGACCACCTGGTCAACTACCGCCAGCACCGGCCCCACATGGTCTTCGAGGACTGGCGGTTCACCGACTACGCCGAACCGGAGATCGCCATCGACCTGCTGCGTGACGACGAGGGCAGGGCACTCCTCCTGCTGCACGGTCCCGAGCCGGATCTCCAGTGGAACCGCTTCACCGCCGAGGTCATCTCGCTGCTGGAGCGCTTCGGCGTGGAGTCGACCGTCTCGGTGCAGGGAATCCCGATGGGCGTGCCGCACACCCGGCCGATCCAGCTGACCATGCACGCGACCAGCAGGGACATGATCGGCGAGCAGCCGGATCTCTTCGGGACCATCCAGGTCCCGGGCCACATCTCCGGCCTGCTCGAGTACCGCCTCGGCCGGCAGGGGCACCGGGCGCTCGGCATCACCGCCGCCGTGCCGCACTACCTGGCGGGCAGCCCGTTCCCCCCGGCGGCCGCAGCCCTGGTCCGCCGCGTCGCCCAGCACGCCGGACTGGCCCTGCCTGTCGGCGAACTCGAGGCTGCCGCGGCACGCCAGGGCGCGGAGATCGCCGAGCAGATCCGCGACCAGCCCGAGGTGATGGCACTCGTCACCGCACTGGAGAACCAGTACGACTCTTTCGTCCGGTCGCTGCCCGGCGTCGTGACCGGCCCCGACACCGCCGACGGCGTCCCGACGGCCGACGAGATCGCCGCCGCGGCCGAGGCCTTCCTCGCCGATCTTGCGGGCCGCGACGACGAGGAGTGATCAGCCCCCGAACCGGCTGAGGTCCTCCCCGGCCACCACCCGGGCCGGGAGCGGCAGCGCCCGCACCCGTCTCGCCAGGGCGACGTCGTCGATGGGACTGTCAGAGGCTGCCACGACGACGTTGCCGTACCGGCGGCCCCGCATGATGGCGGGGTCGACCACCATCACCACGTGTGCGAACACCGCCCGTAGCGTCCGGACCTCCTCGCGGGCGGACCGCAGCGGCGGCGTGTCCGCGAGGTTCACGACGTAGACGCCGCTCTCGGCGAGGGTGCGGCGTGCCGCCGACGCCGCTCCGGCGTCGCGCAGGTGGTCGGGCACCAGGGAGTGGACGAACGCGTCCCGGACCACGACGTCCCAGCGACCGGGAGGGAATGAGTCGAGGGCGGCGCGAGCGTCCCCGTGGCGGATCCGGAGGCGGGGCGAGCGTGGCAGGGGGAACCACTCGCGGACGAGGCGGGCCAGTTCCGCGTCCCACTCGATGGCGAGCTGTGCGCTTCCCGGGCGCGTCGCGTCCCACGCGGTGGCCAGCGAGCAGCCGGCACCCCCGAGGTGCAGCGCGCGTACCGGGGTGCCGGTGCCGTGGGTGACGGCGAGGATCGCGTCGGCGTGCTGCATGTACTCGAACTCGAGGTGGGAGGGATCGTCGAGATCGTGGAAGGAGGACTCCATCCCGTCGATGACGAGCACCACCTGTCGCGGTCCCACCGCCCGGAGCGAGACCTCCGCCTCGCCGGTGTGCACCGGACCCGCCGGCCAGGTCGCCTCTGCGGTCCTCGTTCCCATGGCCCAACGCTAGCCTTGGTCGGGGGAGGTGAGGAATGTCCAGAGGGCCACGCCCCGTCCGCCGCGACTGGGGTGACGACGACGCCGGGTGCGTGATCCTGCACGTCGACATGGACAGCTTCTTCGCCGCGGTGGAACTCCTCGAGCGGCCGGAGCTCGTGGGACGGCCCGTCGTCGTCGGTGGCGGGCCGCGCGGCGTGGTGACGTCCGCGACCTACGAGGCCCGCGCCCACGGGATCCACGCCGCCATGCCCGTCGGGCAGGCCCGCCGGCTCTGCCCGGAAGCGGTCTTCCTCCCCGCGCGCCGCGAGCGGTACGTCGAGGTGTCCCGCCAGGTCATGGCGGTGCTCGCCTCCGTCACGCCGATTGTCGAGCAGGTCAGCATCGACGAGGCCTTCCTCGACGTCGCCGGGGCGCGGCGGCGTCTCGGGCCACCCACGCGGATCGGCGAGATCATCCGGGCCAGGATCCGCGGCGAGGTCGGCGTGGTGGCCTCGGTGGGCATCTCCTCGACCAAGCAGGTCGCCAAGCTCGCGTCGTCGTCGGCCAAGCCGGACGGCCTGCTCCTCGTGCCGGAGGCGCGGACGGTGGAGTTCCTCCACTCGCTCCCGGTCGGCGCGCTGTGGGGCGTCGGGAACCGGACCGAGGCGATCCTCGCCGCGAAGGGGATCCGGACGGTGGAGCAGGTGGCCAACACCCCGGTCGCGGCCCTCGAGCGCTGGACAGGGCCCGCCCAGGCCCGGCGCCTCACCGAGTTGGCATGGGGGCGCGACCCGCGTCGCGTCGAGCCCGAGAGCTCCGAGAAGTCGGTGGGAACGGAGACGACGTTCCCCCTCGACGTGACGGACCGTGCGGAGGTGAGCCGGACCCTCCTCGCCCAGTCGCACGAGTGCGGGCGCCGGCTGCGCGCGGCCGGCCTCGAGGCGTCGCGGGTGACCGTCAAGGTGCGGTTCGCGGACTTCACGACGATCACACGGGCGCGCTCACTGCCCGCGCCCAGCCAGGTGGGCACGGACCTCGCGGCGGTTGCCCGGGCCCTGTTCGACGACGTCCGGGTTCCACCCTCGGGTGTCCGGCTGGTGGGGGTCCGGGCCGACGACCTCGTGAGCGTCGCGTCCTCCGGCTTCCAGTGGACCATGGGCGCATCGGAGAACCCGCACCGGGCCGAGCGTGCGATGGACGAGATCGGGAGCCGTTTCGGTGCGGGCGCCCTCGCCCCGGCATCCCTGCTCACCCCGCGCCGGGACGCGTGAGGAGATCTTCACGCACCCCCGCTTTTGCAACCGGGTCTCGGGGATCTATCCTGTGATCACCACAACATCTCGGGCGGGAGGAGGGCGCAATGCCGTTGTCGGAATACGAGCAGCGCGTGCTTGCTCAGATGGAACAGCACCTGCGTGACGCAGATCCCGGGCTGGAGAAGTCCCTCTCCTCACGGGGGCGGATCGACGTGAAGAAGCTGTCGATCGGCGTGCTCGGCACCATCGTCGGCCTCGGCGTCCTCGTCGCCGGTGTCGCGACCACCCAGGTGTGGCTCGGCATCCTCGGTTTCGTCGGCATGCTCGGTGGCGTGCTCTACGCCACCACGCAGTCGGGCGGCACCCGCGCCCCCGGAACGGCGAAGGCCCCGCGCAGCACGAGCGGCTTCATGGACCGCCAGCAGGAGCGCTGGGAGAAGCGCCGGGACGGTCACTCCTGACCGCTCCACGTCGCACCTGACCACCCCACCACGATCCCCCCGCCGCTGACGGCGGGGGGATTCGCTGTGTCAGGACCCTGTCGCAGGCCCCGTCGGTCGCTTCGCCGCACTCGCGTCGCCACCATCCGCTCCACATTCCACCACCTCCTCTGACCTGCTTGTTCGCGGCGAGAACCCAGCTTCTTCGGCGGTGTGTCGGTTGACGGTGGAGGGAAGTGGAGTAATGTGGAGCCAACACAGGGCCGGAGTGGGAGGAGGCGCAGCATGTTCCTCGGAACCCACGAGCCGCGCCTCGACGAGAAGGGCCGGCTCATCCTCCCCGCGAAGTACCGGGACGAGCTCTCCGCCGGCCTCGTTCTCACCCGTGGTCAGGAACGGTGCGTCTACGTGTTCCCGATGCGGGAGTTCGAGCGGTTGCACGAGCAACTGCGCGACACCCCGGTCACCGCGAGGACCTCCCGCAACCACCTGCGCATGTTCCTCTCCGGTGCCACGGACGACGTTCCGGACAAGCAGGGGCGGATCACCATCCCCGCCGGCCTGCGCCAGTACGCCGGGCTGGAACGCGACGTCGCGGTGATCGGGGCGGGGAGCCGCGTCGAGATCTGGGATGCGCGGGCCTGGCACACGTTCGTCTCCGAGCAGGAGGAGGAGTACTCGAGCACCGCCGAGGAGGTGATCCCCGGGATCTTCTGACCGGCGCCTCACCCGATGAGGTCTCTCGCCATGGTCTGACGCACTTCCCCGGCGCCAGACCAGGGGGGGAGTCCTGGTCGGGAGGAGGAGGGCCTTCCGACCACCACCTGAACCCCGAGGAGGACACCCGTGAACGGAGCGAGGACCGCCGCCGAGCGCCATGTCCCGGTGCTCGCCGCCCGGTGCCTCGACCTGCTGCGTCCCGCGCTCGCCGATGGTGGCACGCTCGTCGACGCGACGCTCGGCATGGGAGGGCACAGTGAGCTGGTCCTCCGTGAGATCCCCGCCGCCCGGGTGATCGGGATCGACCGGGATGCCGAGGCCATCGCACTCGCCTCCGCCCGCCTCGCCTCCCACGGGGAGAGGTTCCGCGCCGTGCGTACCACCTACGACCGGATCGCGGACGTCGCAGGGCAGGGCGTGGAGGCGGTCCTCATGGATCTCGGGGTCTCCTCGCTCCAGCTGGACGAGACGAACCGCGGATTCTCCTACGGTCAGGATGCCCCGCTCGACATGCGGATGGACCCCTCGACCGGGGAGAGCGCCGCCGACCTGCTCGCACGCGCTCCGGAGTCCGAGCTCCGCACGATCCTCCACCGCTTCGGCGAGGAACGCTTTGCCGCCCGCATCGCCCGCGAGATCGTGCGGGTGCGTGCGGACCACCGGGTCGAGCGCTCCGGAGAACTGGTGGACATCGTCCGCCGTTCGATACCCGCAGCTGCCCGCCGCCACGGCGGGAACCCCGCCAAGCGCACCTTCCAGGCGCTCCGGATCGCCGTGAACCGCGAGCTGGAGATCCTCGCGGCCGCGCTGCCCGCCGCACTCGACGCCCTCCTGCCCGGTGGGCGGATCGTCGTGCTCTCCTACCACTCGCTCGAGGACCGGATCGTGAAGCAGGAACTCCACCGGCGGTCCACGTCGTCGGCTCCTCCGGGACTCCCGGAACTCGACGAGCACCGTCCGACCTTCCGACTCCTCACCCGCGGCGCCGAGCTCGCGGACGAGGCCGAGATCGCCGCCAACCCGAGGTCCTCCTCGGTCCGGCTCCGCGCTGCCGAGAGAATCCCCGGGGGAACACCATGACCACCGCCGCCCGCGCCACCGCCCCCAGGTCCGCCGAGCAGCCGCGCGCGGCCTGGCGGCCCCGCCTCCACGTTGTGCGCTCTCCCGAGCGGTCCCGCTCGCTCGTCCCCTTCCTCACGCTCTGCCTCACGGTCCTCCTGACCGCGCTCGTCACGGCGCTGCTCCTCAACACATCGATGGCCGTCTCCTCGCACCGCGTCCACGTGCAGCAGATCGAGCTCTCCCAACTGCGGGAGACCGAGGCGGAGCTCCAGGCCCGGCTCGATTCGCTCGGCTCGCCGTCCGAGCTCCGGCAACGGGCCCGCAGCCTCGGTATGGTGCCCGCAGAGGCCACCGTCTACATCAGCGTGGGCACCCGGTCCATCGTCTCGGCGGGAGAGGGGAAGTGAGCTCACGTGTCGGATGGTCGGGCGCACGTGCCCGGCAGGCGCTCCGGCGGCGCAACATCGTCGCCGTGGTCCTCCTGACAGTCTTCATCGTCTTCTCCGGCAGGCTCGTCCAGCTCCAGGCCCTCGAGGCCCCCCGCCTCGCGGGGGAGGCACTCGACTCCCGGCTGCGCACCTACACGATCCAGGCGGCGCGCGGCGAGATCGTGGACGTCAACGGGGAGGTGCTCGCCACCTCGGTCCAGCGGTACAACATCGGCGTGAACCAGCAGAAGGTCGCCACGTTCCGCCACATCGTGACGGACGACGACGGCGAGAAGGTCGTCCTCGGCACCGGAGCGGAGGCGGCAGCCGATCTGCTGGCCCCCCTCCTCGGCCGCGACCCCGCGGAACTGGGCGCACAGATGGTGGGCGAGTCGACCTTCGTGTACCTGGCGAAGGGCCTGACGCCCACGGAGTGGCGCGAGATCCGTGCCCTCGGGATCCCGGGGATCGAACCGGAGTCGGTGACCGATCGGCTGTACCCGAATGGGAACACCGCAGGAAACATCCTCGGCTTCGTCAAGCGCGACGGCAGCGACCTCGTCGGCAACGCCGGAGTGGAGCTGAGATTCGACGAGGCGCTCCACGGCGTCAACGGGCGGGAGACCGTCGAGATCGGCAACGGCGGCCAAGTGATCCCCACCGGCACCCAGGAGGTGACGGAAGGCGAGCCGGGGGACACCGTTCGGCTCACCATCGACCGTGACGTCCAGTATGTCGCCCAGCAGGCCGTGGACGAGACGGTTGCGAGGTACGGCGCCCAATGGGCCGGCGTCGCCCTCATGGAGATCGGCACCGGGCGGCTCGTCGCCTTCGCGGACTCCGGTTCGGTTGACCCGGGCAACGTCACCGCGACCCCCGAGCGGGCCCGGGGTGCTCGCACCGTCTCGGCGCCGTACGAGCCGGGCTCGACGGGGAAGCTGCTCACGATCGCGGCAGCGGTGGATCGCGGGGTGGTGGAGCCGTTGACGACGTTCACTGTCCCCGAGCGGATGACGATCGACGGCCAGACCTTCTCCGACCACGAGCCGGGCCACCCCACCCAGGACATGACGGTCGCCGGCATCCTCGCGACCTCCTCCAACGTCGGGACCGTCCAGATCGGCAACCTCATGGAGGACGCCGAACGCCACGACTACATGCAGGCGTTCGGGTTCGGCTCCCGGAGCGGTATCGAACTGCCGGGCGAGAGCTCCGGCATCCTGCACGAGCCCGACGACTGGGACGGGCGCACCCGCTTGACCACGATGTTCGGGCAGGGCTACGCGGTCACGCTCGCCCAGAACGTCGCCATGGTCGCCACGCTCGGGAACGGCGGGGTGTACGTCCCTCCGACGCTCATCGACTCGGTGGAGCACGCGGACGGCTCCGTCACGGTGCCGGAACGGCCCGACGGCCGCCCGGTCATCTCCGAGGACGCCGCCGCAACGATGATCGCCATGATGGAGGGGGTGGTGCAGGAGGGAGGCACCGCTCCTCGTGCCAGGATCGACGGCTACCGGGTGGCCGGCAAGACCGGGACCGCGCAGACGGCGGACGGTGCGGGCGGCCTGAGCGCGACGGTGGCCAACTTCGTGGGGATCGTCCCGGCCGACCAGCCGCGCTACGCCGTGGCCGTCGTCGTGTACAAGCCCACCTCCGGCTTCTTCGGCGGGACCATCGCCGCCCCCATCTTCAAGGACGTCGCCGAGTTCGCCCTGCACAACGCGGGGGTCAGGCCCTCCACCGGCTCTCCCACGACGTTCCCATGGATCATCGAGTAGCCGCCGCCCCCCGGGCCATCACCCTCGGACAGCTGAAGGGCACCTTCATCCTCGAGGGCCCGGTCAACGAGTGCGCCCCGGACTGGGCCGGCCTGGTGCCGACAGGCGTGGCGTCGGACAGCAGGGAGGTCGCGCCGGGGGACCTCTTCATCGCGGCGCCCGGGGACCGCCTCCACGGAGCCGCCTTCGCACCGAGCGCGGTCCGGGCAGGGGCGTGCGCGGTGCTCACCGACCACTCCGGCAGGGCGGTCCTCGGTGACCTGCGCGTCCCGGTCCTCGTCACGGAGGGCGTACGGCGCCTCGCGGGTCCGATCGCCGCCGCCCTGTGGGGCCAACCCGCCGAGCACCTGCGCCTGACCGCCGTCACCGGTACCCACGGGGTCGCCACGACGGCGAACATGGTGCACCGGCTCCTCACGTCCCGGGGGGTGGCCGCCGTCGAGGTGACCTCCGGCCACCTCACCCCGCCGGTGCTGCACCGAGGGCTGGCCGCGCGGCCGGGAGCGACCGACGCCGTCGCCGGTCTCGACGCCCGCGCCCTCCACCGTGGTGCGGGGATCGGGCTGCGGCCCGACGTCGTCGCCGTGGCGGCGCTCCACGACACGCGGGCCCAGGAACTGGCCGTCCTGGCAGCCGAGGTCCGGTCCCTGCTCGCCTCCGCACGCCGGCGCGTCATCCTGCTCGACTCCGACACCTCGGCGCACCTCGCCGACGAGTTCCCCGATGCCGTCCTCGTGGCCCTCGCCACCTCGCCGCACGCCCATCGCGCGTGGTGGCGGGTCACCGCGGTCGGCGCGGACCGGGCCGCGAGCACGTTCACCCTCACCGGACCGGGGAGCGAGCGGATCACGACGACGGTCGGGCGCCCCGGGTCCCTCGTCCTCGCCGACGCGGCGCTGGCCGTGGTGGCGGCGGCCTTGCTCCTCGACGTGCGGCCGCTCACCGCGGGCGTCCCCGTGGACATCCCCTGCCGGATGGAGGTGCTCGCCCGGTTCCCCACGGTCCTCGCCGACCGTGCCACCACGGCCGAGGAACTCCGGCGCGTCCTCGCCTCGCTCCCGCGCCTGGGACGGATCTGGTGCGTCTACCCGGCCGACGCGCGGGTCGAACGCACCGGGCGGCTGCAGGTGGCCCAGGCCCTGTCCGACTGCGCGGACCGGATCGTGCTCGCGGGCTCGCCCGGGAGGGGGCGCGACGCGCTGCGGGCCTGCTTCACGCCCTCGGAGGCCGGGCGGGTCGAGTGCGCGGACACGCTTGCCGACGCGATCGGCCTCGCCCGCGAGGGAGCCCGCCCCGGGGACACCGTGGTGGTGGCCGGGTGTGGGACGATTCTTGGCGGACACGAGCCGAGGGAAGGACTCACATGATCGCTCTGGGCGAGATCGCCGCCATCTGCGATGGCGCGGTGCTCGGTGAGGACACCCTCATCAACCCCGAGGCGTTCATCGACTCGCGGACGGTGGTGACCGGTGGGCTCTTCTGCGCCTTCCGCGGCGAGAACTCCGACGGGCACGACCACGTCGCCGCCGCGCTGGCCGCCGGCGCCGGTGCCGCACTGGTGGACCACCCCCTCGACGACGCCCGGCCGCTGGTGGTGGTCGACGACGTGCAGCGCGCCATGGGGGTCCTCGCCGCCGAGCACGTCGCGCGCCTGCGCGAGAACCTCACGGTCATCGCGGTGACCGGATCGGTGGGGAAGACCACCACCAAGGACCTGCTCGCCGCCGTCCTCCCGGACCCCACCGTGGTGACACGCAGCTCGTTCAACAACGAGATCGGACTGCCGCTGACGGCACTCCGCGCGACCCGCGAGACACGCCAGCTCGTCCTCGAGATGGGCGCGGACAAGGCGGGGGACATCGCCTACCTCACGTCGCTGGTCGCACCCGACATCTCGGTCGTCCTCGCCGTCGCACGCGCCCACCTCGGAGTCTTCGGCGGGATCGAGAAGGTGGCCGAGGCGAAGGCCGAGATCATCCACGGGCTGCGTCCCGGCGGCGTCTCCGTGCTCAACGCGGATGACCACCGGGTGGCCGCGATGGCGGCAGTCGCGCCCGGTCGCGTCGTCCGTTTCGGACGGTTGGCCGACGACCTCGACGTCACCGCCACCGACGTGGAGCTGGACGAGACGGGGCGCGCGCGCTTCGTCCTGCGCGCCGGGGAGGAGTCGGCGCTCGTGCACCTCGGGCTCGTGGGGGAGCACCACGTCTCCAACGCCCTCGCCGCCGCGGCGGTCGCCCACGTGCTCGGCACTCCGCTCCGCGACGTGGCGCACGCACTGTCGGGCCGGGCGGCCTCGAGCCCGCACCGGATGGCGGTGACCACCCGGGAGGACGACATCACCGTCGTCGACGACGCCTACAACGCCAACCCGGACTCCATGGCGGCGGCCCTGCGGTCCCTCACGGCCATCGCCCGGGGCCGACGGACCGTCGCCGTCGTCGGCGCGATGCTCGAACTCGGCGACGCCGAGGAGGAGGAGCACGCCGCCCTCGGCCGCCTGGCGGCGGACCTCCGGATCGACCTGCTCGTGACGGTCGGGACGATCGCTGCGCGGGCCGCCGACGAGATGCCGTCGGGCGGCACCCGCCGGTGCGCGGACCTGGCGGAGGCGCGGCGCGTCCTCACCGCGGAACTCCGCGCGGGAGACGTCGTCCTCTTCAAGGCCTCCAACGGCTCCCAGGTGTGGCGCCTCGCGGACGAGTGGGCGGGTGCGCGATGATCTCGATCCTCGTCTCCGCCGCGGTCGCCCTCATCCTCGCTCTGCTCGGCACCCCGCTGTTCATCCGCCTGCTCGTGCGGAAGAACTACGGCCAGTTCATCCGGCAGGACGGTCCCACCGCCCACTTCACGAAGCGCGGCACCCCGACGATGGGTGGCGTGGTGATCATCGGTGCCACGGTCATCGGCTACCTCGTCGGGAACCTCTCCACCGGCCGGGTCCCGAACGTCTCGGGACTCCTGCTGCTGTTCCTCGTCGTGGGCCTCGGCCTGATCGGCTTCCTCGACGACTACATCAAGATCTCCCGCCAGCGCTCCCTCGGCCTGAACCCGCTCGGCAAGATGGTCGGCCAGGCGTTCGTGGGCATCGCGTTCGCCGTGCTCGCCACCCAGTTCCCCAACCCGAACCTGCGCACTCCCGCCTCACTGCGGATCTCGATCGTGCGGGACACGGACATCGACCTCGCCCACTGGGGCATCGGGATCGGGATCCTCCTGTTCATCGTCTGGGCGAACTTCCTGATCACCGCGTGGTCGAACGCGGTCAACCTCACCGACGGCCTCGACGGACTCGCCACCGGGGCCTCCATCTTCGTGTTCATCGCCTACACCGTGATCGCGATGTGGCAGTCCAACCAGTCCTGCCAGTACCTGCTGGAGCCGGGCGCCGGGTGCTACGAGGTGCGCGACCCCCGGGACCTCGCCATCGTGGCCGCCGCGCTGGCGGGCGCGTGCTTCGGCTTCCTGTGGTGGAACGCGTCCCCCGCCGCGATCTTCATGGGCGACACCGGCTCCCTCGCCCTCGGCGGTGCCGTGGCCGGGCTGTCCATCCTCACCCGGACCGAGTTCCTCGCCGTCCTCCTCGGCGGGCTGTTCGTCATCATCGTCATGAGCGACGTGATCCAGATCGGCTCGTTCAAGCTCACCGGCAAGCGGGTCTTCCGGATGGCGCCCCTGCACCACCACTTCGAGCTGAAGGGCTGGAACGAGGTCACCATCGTGATCCGCTTCTGGTTGATCGCGGGGCTGTGCGTCGCGCTCGGGGTCGGCCTGTTCTACGCGGAGTGGGTGGCCGCGTGAGCCGCGCGGGCGTCCGGGGTGCGCGCGTCGCCGTCGTGGGGCTCGGCGCCTCCGGCAGGGCGGCCGTCGACGTGGTCACCACCCTCGGTGGCACCGCGCTCGGCTTCGACCGGTCCGGGGAGGCAGCCGCCGCAGCCGCCGCAGCGGCCCCCGGGGTGGCCCTCACCGCGCACCCCGAGCCGGAGACGCTGGCCGCCGCAGTCCTCGCCGCGGCACCCGACGTCGTCGTCGTCTCGCCGGGCGTGCCCGCCCACGATCCCGTCTTCGCCGCCGCAGCCGCTGCGGGCGTGCCCGTGTGGAGCGAGGTCGAACTCGCCTGGCAGGTCCAGGCACCGCGGGCGGACGGAGGCCATGCGCCCTGGCTGACCCTCACCGGCACGAACGGGAAGACGACCACCGTCACCATGACCGCGGGCATACTCCAGGCCGCTGGGCTCGTGGCCCCCGCCGTCGGCAACGTCGGCACCCCCATCGTGCAGGTGGCCGCCGAGGGAGGGGCCGACGTCCTGGCGGTCGAGCTGTCCTCCTTCCAGCTCCACTCGACGCACAGCGTCGAACCGCTGGCGAGCGCCTGCCTCAACGTGGCCCCCGACCACATCGACTGGCACGGCTCGTTCGAGGCCTACGTGGCGGACAAGGCCCGGGTGTACGAGCGGACCCACGTCGCCTGCCTCCACAACGTCGCGGACCCGCGCACGCGGGCGATGGTCGAGGGCGCCGACGTCATGGAGGGCGCCCGCGCGGTGGGAGTGGGCACCGGCGCTCCCGGGGTGGGGGACATCGGCGTCGTGGACGGCGTCCTGTGCGAGCGTGCCTTCATCCCCGAGCGCCACACGCACGCGGTCGAACTCGCCACGCTCGCGGACCTCGCGCACCTCGCCCCCGGCGGCGAGGTGCCGGCGCACCTGGTCCTCGACGCGCTGTTCGCCGCCGGGCTCGCCCGGGCGTACGGCGTCGCGCCCGAGGCGGTGCGGGACGGGCTGCGGGCCCACGGCCCGGGGGACCACCGCATCCAGCTGGTGGCCTCGCTCGGCGGTGTCGCCTGGGTCGACGACTCGAAGGCGACCAATGCGCACGCCGCACAGGCGTCCCTGACCGGGGTGGCCCCGGGGACAGCGGTCTGGATCGCCGGCGGCCTCGCCAAGGGGGCACGCTTCGACGACCTCGTCCGGGCGGTGCGCGATCGGGTGCGCGGTGTCGTCCTGATCGGCGTCGACCGCGAGCCGCTGCGTGACGCACTTGAGCGACACGCGCCCCAGATCCCCCGGATCGAGGTCGACTCGTCGGAGCATGGAGAGGTGATGAGGCGCGCGGTCGCGGCCGCGACACGTCTCGCCCGGCCCGGGGACACCGTCCTCATGGCACCGGCCTGCGCATCGATGGACCAGTTCCGGAGCTACGCCGACCGGGGGGAGGCGTTCGCCAGGGCAGTGGAGGAGTTGCGGGGATGACGACGCTTCAGGAGGCACGCCGCCGGCTGCAGCTCCACGCGCCCGCGACGCGGATCGCCACCACCGCGGATCCCGGCGCCCTGTCCTACTACCTGGTGGGCGGGGCGACCCTCCTCCTGCTCGTGATCGGCGTGGTGATGGTCCTCTCCGCCTCCACGATCACCTCGATCCGCCTGAACGACGGCAACCCGTACGCGAACTTCCTCTCGCAGGGCCAGTTCGTGCTCATCGGCCTGCCGATCCTCGTGCTCGCGTCCCGGTTGCCGGTGGCGGCCTACCGGAGGCTCGCCTGGCCGGCGTTCCTCGGCAGCCTGATCCTCCAGGCGCTGGTCTTCACGCCCCTCGGGGTGACCGTCGGCGGGAACCGCAACTGGATCGAGGTGCCCGGTCTCGGCCAGAACCTGCAGCCCTCCGAGTTCATGAAGATCGGGCTCGCTCTCTGGCTCGGGCTGATGATCGGCCGCCGCGGGGTCGACCTCGACGACTGGCGGCAGGTCCTTCCCGTGCTGGCGGGAGGGGGTGCCGCCGTCGGTCTCGTGATGGCCGGCAACGACATGGGGACGGCCCTGGTGCTCGTCATGCTCGTCGCGGGCGCGCTGTTCATCGCCGGGCTGCCGGTCTGGTGGTTCGGGGCCGGCGGGCTGGTGGGTGTGGTGGGAGTCGTGGCGCTCATCGTCGCCTACCCCTCCCGTGTCCGCCGGATCATGCACTTCCTCGGCATGGGCGGCGACGACCCGACCGGGACCGGCTACCAGTCCGACCACGGACTCTGGGGCCTCGGCACGGGCGGGATCACGGGGGTCGGTCTGGGTGCCTCCCGGGAGAAGTGGGCCTACCTGCCGGAGGCGCACAACGACTTCATCTTCGCGATCCTGGGCGAGGAGCTCGGACTGCTGGGCACGCTCCTCGTGCTCGTGCTCTTCGGCGTCCTCGCCTTCGGCCTCCTCCGGATGATGCGGCGTCACCCCGACCCCTTCGTCACGGTCACCACTGCAGCGGTCACCTGCTGGATCATCGGCCAGGCACTCGTGAACATCGGCGTCGTGATCGGCCTGCTGCCCGTGATGGGCCTGCCGCTCCCGCTCGTCTCCGCGGGCGGGTCCGCGATGATCTCCACGCTGCTCGCCCTCGGCATCATGCTGGCCTTCGCGCGCAGCGAACCCGGTGCCCGCGCGGCACTGTCCGTGTCGTCCTCCGCCGTCCGCCGCTCCCTCGCGGTCGTTGGCGGACGCCTGAGGGGCGGTTCGCGTGGCTAGGATCCTGCTGGCGGGCGGAGGCTCCGCCGGACACGTCAACCCGCTGCTCGCCACCGCCGACGAGCTGCGCCGCCGCCATCCCGAGATCGCGATCGAGGCCCTCGGCACCGAGACCGGCCTGGAGACCGAACTCGTGCCCGCGGCAGGCTACCCGCTCACGTTCATCCCGCGGGCGCGGCTGCCGCGTGGCCCCAGCCCCGAGCTCCTCACCCTCCCGGGGAGGCTGCGCGCGGCCCTCACCACCACGGGAGCCGTCATCGAACGGTTCAGGCCCGACGTCGTCGTCGGCTTCGGTGGCTACGTCTCCACCCCGGCCTACCGGGCGGCGTTCGCCCGGGGAGTCCCCGTCGTCCTGCACGAGCAGAACGCCCGTCCCGGGCTCGCCAACCGGTACGGCGCGCGCCGGGCCGCCGTCGTGGCCCTCACGTTCGCCTCGACGCCGCTGACCGCCGCCCGCGGCCGCACCGTGGTCACCGGCCTCCCGCTGCGCGGGCCCGTGGCCGAACTGGCCGCCGCGCGTGCCGCCGGGACCGCCGACCGCGCGGCGGCGGCACGGGAACTCGGCCTCGACCCCACCGCACCCACCATCCTCATCACCGGCGGTTCGCTCGGCGCCGCGAGCATCAACGCCGCGGCAGCCGATGCCGTGCCCCGGCTCGCGGCGACCGCCCAGGTGCTCCACCTGACGGGCTCCGGGAAGTCCGGGCCCGTTCTGGAGGCGCACCGGCGTGCCGGGAGCCCCACGAACTACCACGTCCGGGAGTACCTGCCGGAGATGCACCGGGCCTACGCCTGCGCCGACCTCGTGGTGACGCGCTCGGGCGCCGGGATGGTGTGCGAGCTCAGTGCGCTCGGCCTGCCCGCGCTCTACGTCCCGTTGCCGATCGGCAACGGTGAGCAGCGGCGCAACGCCGCGGACGTGGTGGCGGGCGGCGGTGGCCAGATCGTGGAGGACTCCGCCCTGACGGCGGACCTCCTGGCCTCCCGCGTGGCGGAGCTCGTTCGCGACCCGGAGGCGCTCAGGGCGATGGGGGAGCGGGCCGCCGCCGTGGGCACGCGCGACGGTGCGGGAGCCCTCGCCGACGAGATCGAGGCCACATGGTGACCCATCACCTCATCGGGATCGGCGGCGCCGGCATGAGTGTGGTGGCCGAACTGCTCGCCGCCCGTGGCAACGCCGTCCAGGGCTCCGACGCGAGGCACTCCGCGGTCCTTGACCGGCTCGCGGAGCAGGGCATCGCCACGTTCGTCGGGCACGACGCCGGGCATGTCGGGCCCGGGATGGTGGTCGTGGTGTCCACCGCCATCCGGGCGGACAATCCCGAACTGGTGCGTGCCCGGGGCCTCGGCCTGGAGGTCGTGCACCGCTCCGAGGCCCTCGCCCGGGCGGCAGCCGGCATGGACTTCGTGGCGGTCGCCGGCGCGCACGGCAAGACGACGACGTCGGCGATGATCGCCGTCGCGCTCCGGGAGGCCGGCCTCGACCCGTCGTGGGCCATCGGGGGGACCGTCGTCGGCGTGGGCAGCGGTGCCCACCTCGGCTCGGGGCGCGTGTTCGTCGCGGAGGCGGACGAGTCCGACCGGTCCTTCCTCAACTACTCCCCGCGCATCGCGGTGGTCACCAACGTCGAGCCGGACCACCTCGACCACTACGGGTCGGAGGAGGCGTTCATCGCTGCGTTCCACGACTTCCTCGCCAGGATCGTGCCCGGTGGGCTGCTCGTGGCGTGCCGGGACGATGCAGGCGCGTCCGGCCTGCTCGACGTCGCCCGCGCCCGCGGGATCCGCTGCGTCTCGTACGGCAGGAGCGCACCCTCCGGTCCCGACGACATCGCGGTGGACGGCGACGACGTCGTCGTGGGCGGGCGGCGGGAGCCCCTCGTGCTGCGGGTCGCCGGGGACCACAACCGCCTGAACGCGGCCGCGGCCCTCGCGGTGGGGCTCGAACTGGGGGTCGACCTCCCGACGATGACCCGCTCGCTCGCCGCGTTCACCGGCACGGGCCGGCGCTTCGAGGAGCGCGGCCGGCGCTCTGGCGTGGTCGTCGTGGACGACTACGCGCACCACCCCACGGAGGTGGCGGCCACCCTCGGCGCGGCGCGGGCCGCGGCGGGCGACGGCCGCGTCCTCGTGCTCTTCCAGCCGCACCTCTTCTCGCGGACCCGGCAGTTCGCCGATCGCTTCGCCGCCGCGCTCGACCTCGCCGACGAGGTGGTGGTGACGGCTGTCTACGCGGCCCGGGAGGATCCCGAGCCCGGGGTGACGTCGGAGCTGATCACCCGTCGCATGAGCCGCGGCAGGTACGTCGCGGACCGGCACGAGGCCGCGGCGGTCGTCGCCGGGGCGGCCCGGCCCGGCGACCTAGTCCTGACCATGGGGGCCGGTGACGTCACCGACCTCGCGGACGAGATCGTGGGGGCGCTGTGAGGCCGCCCCGTCCGCCGCGGGTCACCCGCACCGCGGCGGCGCCGCCGGTTCCTCCGCCAGCCCCTCCGGCGGCAACTCCGGCGGTGCGACAAGCGGCGCGCCCAACGCCACCTCCGTCGGCGCGTCCCGCCGCGCAGGTGGTCCCGCGACCCCCGGTCGACACCCGATTCCTGCCGTCCCTGCAGGCCAGGCTGGGCGAACGGGCCGCGGCCACGCGGCGCGCGATCCTGCGGCGTGCCGGCCTGGTGGCCCTCGCCGTCACGGTCATGGTCGCGCTCGGCTGGGGCGCCTTCTTCTCGTCCCTCCTCGCCCTCGACCCCACCCGGATCAGCGTGGAGGCGCCGGCGGGGACCGTGGACCTCACGGCGGTGCAGGAACTGGCCGCCGCGCAGGCGGGCACGCCGCTCCCGCGTCTCGGGACCGGTGCGCTGGCGGACAGCATCGAGCAGGTCGCCGGTGTGCGCACCGCCACGGTGACGCGTGACTGGCCGCGCGGACTCGCGATCACCGTCGAGCCGCGCGTGGCGGCGGCTGCGGTGCCGACCGAGGGGGGCTTCACCCTGGTCGACGGCGAGGGTGTGGACCTGGGTGTCGTCGGCACGGCACCCGCCGGGATCCCGGTGCTGGACATCCCCCTGGACGAGGACACGCCCCGCACGCTCGGCGCCACTCTCGCGATCCTCGCCTCGCTCCCGGACGAGCTGCGCGCTGAGGTGTCGGGCGTCGCCGCCCGGAACGCCGACCAGGTGGTGCTGACGCTCAACGGGGCGATCGTCCGGTGGGGCGGGGACTCCGAGAACGAGCTCAAGGCGAGCGTGCTCGCGACCCTGCGCCAGATCCCCGCGGCCGTGTACGACGTGTCGACGCCCCGGCGCCCCATCACCGAGTAGTCCGCGCGACACACCCCCGGCGGTCGTTGCCACCACTGGGTGGCGTGCGTACCTTCACGGCGGCAGGAAAAGAACATTGTCTTAATCTCCAGCTCAGGTTGAAGGTTGGACCGGACGAGAGGGAACTCCCGTGGCAGCACCCCAGAACTACTTGGCGGTCATCAAGGTGGTCGGGATCGGCGGTGGTGGTGTCAATGCCGTCAACCGGATGATCGAGGTCGGGCTCAAGGGGGTCGAGTTCATCGCGGTGAACACCGACGCCCAGGCGCTCCTGATGTCGGACGCCGACGTGAAGCTCGACGTCGGCCGCGACCTCACGCGCGGCCTCGGGGCGGGGGCTGACCCCGAGGTCGGGCGCCGCGCGGCGGAGGACCACACCGAGGAGATCGAGGAGGTGCTCCGCGGGGCGGACATGGTCTTCGTGACCGCCGGCGAGGGTGGCGGAACCGGCACCGGTGGCGCCCCCGTGGTCGCACGCATCGCCCGGAGCCTGGGTGCGCTGACCATCGGCGTGGTGACCCGCCCGTTCACCTTCGAGGGCCGGAGGCGTTCCACCCAGGCGGAGAACGGGATCGACGGCCTGCGGTCCGAGGTCGACACCCTCATCGTCATCCCCAACGACCGGCTGCTCTCCATCTCGGACCGGAGCGTCTCCGTGCTGGACGCCTTCAAGTCCGCGGACCAGGTCCTCCTGTCCGGTGTCCAGGGCATCACCGACCTGATCACCACCCCCGGTCTCATCAACCTCGACTTCGCGGACGTCAAGTCGGTCATGAAGGACGCCGGCTCCGCCCTCATGGGCATCGGCAGCGCCCGTGGCGAGGGCCGCAGCGTCGAGGCCGCCGAGCTCGCGATCTCCTCCCCGCTCCTCGAGGCGTCGATCGACGGCGCGCACGGTGTGCTCCTCTCGATCCAGGGTGGCTCCGACCTCGGCCTCTTCGAGATCCACGAGGCCGCCCGCCTCGTCCAGGAGGCCGCGCACCCGGAGGCGAACATCATCTTCGGTGCCGTGATCGACGACGCGCTCGGCGACGAGGTGCGCGTCACCGTGATCGCGGCTGGGTTCGACCAGCCCGACCTGCGGGCGGCGGCACCGGCCCGTACCTCCCGGCCGGTGGGGGAGGTGGCGGAGAAGAAGCCTGCCCCGGCACCCGCCCCGGTTGCGGCCGCCTCGTCACCCTCTCCGCGGACACCGGCCTCGGCGGCGTCACCGGAGTCCTCCTTCGAGATCCCCCGCGTGTTCGAGGAGGACCGCCCGCGCCGCCCGGTCGAGGACCTCGACATCCCCGACTTCCTGAAGTAGGGACTTGCTCACCTGCCGGATCTCCCCCGGTGCGATCGCCGTCTTCACGGACCGCACCGGGGGAGTGTCGTCCCCGCCCCACGACTCCCTGAACCTCGCGACGCATGTGGGCGATGCGGGGGCGGACGTGCGGGAGAACCGGGCTCGCCTCGGCGCGCGGCTCCGGACCACGCCGGTCTGGATGGACCAGGTGCACGGCGCCGAGGTGCGGGTGCTCGCCACCGTGGCGTCGGAGACCGCCGGTGAGTGCGACGCTGTCGTCCTCACCGGGGCGGACGGTCACGCGCCGGCGGTCCTGGTCGCGGACTGCGTGCCCCTCCTGCTCGCCGACGAGACCGGCGCCACCCGGGCGGCCGTGCACGTGGGCCGGGCCGGACTGCTCGCCGAGATCGTCCCCCGCGTGGTGGAGCGGATGCGTGAGATTGCGGAGGGGTCGCTGCGGGCCGTCGCCGGGCCGCACATCTGCGGTGGCTGCTACGAGGTCGGTGCCGAGCTCTCGGAGAGGGCCCGGCCGTTCGGAGCGAACTGCACCACGCGCTGGGGCACCCCGGGGATCGACCTCGTCGCAGGGATCGAACGGCAACTCGGCGGTGTGCCGCTGCGTGCCGCGGGTGGGTGCACGCTGGAGGAGCCCGCGCTGTTCTCCCACCGCCGGGACGGCGTCACCGGGCGGTTCGCGGGTCTCGTGCTGCGCGACACGCCGCGTTCAATGTGAGAAGCCGCCGGCGTGCTCGAATAGCGTCTGCGGTGACGAACATGAGGAGTGGACCATGGCTGGAGCACTGCGCAAGACGATGGCATACCTCGGACTCTCCGAGGTCGAGGAGGACGAGGGCTACTACACGGTGGACGATCAGCCCGACACCCCGGAACGCCCCGAGCGGGCCGAGCGCGCCGAGCGCGCTCCCTCCCGGGTCGTGACGCCGATTCCCCGCGCCGTGGCCGACCCCGCCGTCGAGCTGTCCCGGATCGTGACGGTGCACCCCACCACCTACAACGAGGCTCGCGAGATCGGCGAGGCCTTCCGGCAGGGCATCCCCGTGATCATGAACCTCACGGGTCTCGCCGAGCCGGAGGCGAAGCGCATGGTCGACTTCTCCGCAGGTCTCGTCTTCGGGTTGCACGGGGTCATCGAACGCGTCACCAACCGGGTGTTCCTGCTCTCGCCCGCCACCGTGCACGTGGAGAGCGACGCCCGTGAGGCCGAGGTGCACAGCCGCTTCTTCAACCAGGGCTGAGCCGGCGCTCGCATGGGTGCCGTCCTGGAGGTCCTCGCGTTCCTCCTGACCCTCTACATGATCGTCCTCATGGGGCGGGTCGTGTTCGATCTCATCCAGGCCTTCTCCCGGGGATGGAGGCCGAGCGGCTTCGTCCTCGTCCTCGCCAACCTCGTCTACTCACTCACCGATCCGCCGATGCGGTTCTTCCGGCGGATCGTGCCACCACTTCGGATCGGTGCAGTCGCTCTCGATCTCGGTTTCCTCCTGCTGTTCCTCCTCGTGAGCTTCACACGCACGTTGCTGCTGGGATTCGCCGCGCAGATGTGAGGCGACGCGCCCGGGCGGAGGGCGACACCTGCGGTTTTTCCGCTATCGTGAGGTGGAGCGGATGACGTGTCATTCGCAGCGAGTCCAACGAGCGAGGAGACGAAATGGCGCTGCTGAGTGCAGACGACGTCCTCAACAAGAGGTTCCAGCCCACGAAATTCCGTGAGGGCTACGATCAGGACGAGGTCGATGACTTCCTTGACGAGATCGTCAACACCCTGCGTGCCGTCCAGACCGAGAACGACGAGCTGAAGGCCAAGCTCGAGGCGTGCGAGAACCGGGTGGCCGAGCTGTCGCGGGGTGGGGCAGCCCCGGCCGCCGCTCCGGCGCCCCAGCCGGAACCCGAGC
>ERZ1645187.311-NODE-311-length-46883-cov-40.155014_pt1 | contig 46883 bp, 46 predicted proteins | sample MGYA00575352_ERZ1645187 | MGnify/ENA primary metagenome ERZ1645187 (study PRJEB40837, sample SAMN11349314) | freshwater sediment metagenome | isolation source: river sediment | host: Sediment | place: India: Wazaribad , New Delhi | collected 2017-02-21 ... | reverse complement strand
CCGGCTCGGCCGGTTGCGGCCGGACGTTGCCGATCAGCACACCCTCGTCCCGGGGGCCCGAGAGCAGCAGCCCGGGCATCGCCAGGTCGCGCAGCGACTGGATCACCGGCTCGTACAGCGCCCGGGAGGCGCCACCGGTACGCCGCGCCACCACCAGGTGCAGGCCGGTGTCGCGGGCCTGGGCCAGCAGCGGCTGCAGCACCTGCACCGGCGAGCTCTGCGAGGTCGCCACCAGGTCGTAGTCGTCGACGACCACGAAGACCTCGGCGCCGGTCCACCAGGTCCGGGTGCGCAGCTGCTCGGCCGTCACGTCGGGTCCGGGCAGCCGGTTGTGCAAGTAGGTCGCCAGGTCCTGCAGCGCAGGCGCGGCCTGCGTGCCGCTGGTCAGGTAGTTGAGCAGGTAGTCGTCGGGGACCTCGCCCAGCAGCGCGCGCCGGTAGTCGACCACGACGATCTGCGCCTCCTTGGGAGTCCGGGTGCGCATCACCTCCCGCAGGTAGCCGCGCAGCAGGGCGCTCTTGCCCGACTGGCCGTCACCGAAGACCAACAGGTGCGGCTCGGCGTCGACGTCCAAGGTGACCGGCGCCAGCTCCTTCTCGTTGATGCCGAGGATCAGGCGCCGATCCACCCGTCCGAGGCGGGCGGCCTCGGCCCGCACGTGGTCCAGGCTCACCAGCTCGGGCAGCAGCCGCAGCTTGGGTCCGGCCGGGCCGCGCCAGGCAGCGGCCACCCGCGCCACCAGGTCGTCCACGCCGGGGCCGAGGGTGTCCGGGTCGGGTTGGCCGTCGATGCGCGGCAGCGCGCCGAGGAAGTGCAGCTTGCCCGGCACCAGGCCCCGCCCCGGTCGGCCGGTAGGCACCAGGGAGGCGACCTTGCGGTCGATCTCGGAGTCCAGCGGGTCGCCGAGCCGCAGCTCGAGCCGCGAGCCGATCATGTCGCGCATCGCGGCCCGGAAGTCGGCCCACCGGCTGGCCGCGATGACCACGTGCATCCCGAAGGTGAGCCCGCGACCGGCCAGCTGCTGGATCTCCGCCTCGAGGTCGTCGAACTCGGCCCGCACGGTGCTCCAGCCGTCCACCACCAGGTACACGTCGCCGTACCCGTCGTCGGCGCGGCCCTGCTCCCGGCGGGCCCGGTAAGTCTCGATGGAGTCGATGCCCTGCTCGCGGAAGTACGCCTCGCGACGGTCCACGATGCCGGTCACCTCGGCCAGGATCCGGCGTACGACGTCGGGCTCGGCGCGGGTGCCGACCCCCGCAACGTGCGGGAGGCGGACCAGCGGCGCGAAGCTGCCGCCGCCGAAGTCGAGCACGTAGAACTGCGACTCGGCCGGGGTGGTGGTCAGCGCCAGGCTGGTCACGATCGAGCGCAGCATGGTGCTCTTGCCGGTCCGAGGGCCGCCCACCACGGCGACGTGCCCTGCGGCCCCGGTCAGGTCCAGGGTGAGGGTGTCGCGGCGCTGCTCGCGCGGCCGGTCGACGGTGCCCAGCGGGATGACCAGGCCCTTCAACGACCGCCACTGCGGGGACACCAGCCCGAGCCTGGGGTCCGTGACCAGGTCCGGCATCAGGTCGTCGAGGGTGTCGGGCACGTCCAGCGGCGGCAGCCACACCTGGTGGGCCGCGGTGCCGTGGCCGGCCATCCGGCTGACCGCCACGTCGAGCAGTGAGGGGGCCTCGCCCTGAGCCGACTGGGCCGCCTGCGACACCGGCTCCTCGACCGCGTCCACCGAGGTCAGGGCGTGCACCTCGGCGATGGTGAACGGCAGGATGCCGCGCACGTGCCCACCCTCGTCGCGGATGACTCGGGCTCGGCCGGCGGGCGGCCCCGATACGTACGCCGCCTTGAACCGCACCAGCGTGGACTGGTCGGGCTTGAGGTAGCCCAGGCCCGGCACCGCCGGCAGCTCGTAGGCGTCCGGTACGCCGAGCACGCTGCGCGACTCCCCGGCCGAGAAGGTCCGCAGCCCGATCCGGTAGGACAGGTGCGACTCCAGGCCACGCAGCCGGCCCTCCTCCAGGCGTTGGGAGGCCAGCAGCAGGTGGATGCCCATCGAGCGGCCCAGCCTGCCGATGGCGACGAACAGGTCGATGAACTCCGGCTTCGCGCTGAGCATCTCGGAGAACTCGTCGACGCAGATGAACAGTGACGGCAGCGGGTCGAGGTCCTCCCCGGCGGCCCGCGCCTTCTCGTAGTCGCGCACCGAGGCGAAGTTGCCGGCCGCGCGCAGCAGCTCCTGGCGGCGCACCATCTCGCCGGACAGGGCGTCCTGCATCCGGTCGACTAGGGTGAGCTCTTCGGCGAGGTTGGTGATCACGGCCGAGACGTGCGGCAGTTGGGACATGCCGGCGAACGTGGCCCCGCCCTTGAAGTCGACCAGCACCATGTTGAGCTGCTCGGGCGGGTGCGTCATCGCCAGGCCGAGCACCAGGGTGCGCAGGAACTCCGACTTGCCCGAGCCGGTGGCGCCGATGACCAGGCCGTGCGGGCCCATGCCCTGCTGGGCCGACTCCTTGAGGTCCATGTGGATCACGGTGCCGCCGTCGCCGATGCCGATCGGCACCCGCAACCGGTCCCGCGCGGGCCGGGGCCGCCAGGCCGCCTGCGGGTCGAAGGTGTGGACGTCGCCGGTGCCCAGCAGCTCCATGAAGTCGCTCGGCCCGGTGATGTCGCTGCCGCTGTCGCCGGCCCCGGCCGAGACCACGTGCAGCGGGGAGAGCCGGCGGGCCACCGCCTCCGCGGTCGCCAGGTCGCACAGGTCGACCAGCGCCTTGACGGGCTCCTGCCGCAGCCGCACCGCCAACGCCGGTCGCTTGCCGTGCTCCAGGGGCGCGTCGGTCAGCTCCAGGCGCAGCCGGTGCGGGTCGTCCAGCTCCTCCCAGCGGGCCGGGAGGTCCAGCAGGGTCACCCCGTGCAGGCCGTCGGGTGGCACCACGTGGTTGCCCGGGGGCAGCGACGGGCCGTCGATGACCAGCAGGATGTGCGGCGTGGCCGGACGCTCCTCTGCGCCGAACCGGGGCCGGTCGGCCAGGTCGGGGGGGAGCAGGTTGCCGAGGTCCTCCAGCGAGGTGCTCACCATCCGCATCGGCCCGACCGCGTCGGACTCCCGGGCGCTCTGGGCGTGCGGCAGCCACTTGACCCAGTCCCAGTGAGTGAGGTTCTCCTCGGTGCTGAGCACCGCGACCACCAGCTGCTCGGGGTCGTGGAACGTGGTGGCCGAGCAGATCAGGGCCCGGGCCAGGGCCCGCGCCTCCTCCTCGATCCCGCAGACCTCGACCCGGTCGAAGGCGCGCAGGTCCAGGGAGGCCGGCAGGTGCGGCTGGGTCCGGTGCACCACCAGCAGCCGGTGCAGCGCGGAGGCCGCGGCCGGGTCGACCTGGTCCACGGCGGCGCTCTCGGGTGGCACCAGCTCCAGGGAGAGCGGCTGCGAGCACAGCCCATAGCGCACGTGCCCGAAGTGGGGGTCGCCCGTGCCGCGCTCCCAGATCCGGGTGCGCTCCTCGGCCAGGGCGGGCAGGGCGTCGGGGTCCGGGTGCACCCAGGTCAGGGCCCGGCGCTGTTGGGCGGCGGCGTCCCGGGCCACCTTGCGCACCCCGGCGAGGTAGCGCAGGTACTCGGTGCGCGAGCCGGTGACCTGCTGCGCGCGCTGCTTACGCTGCCGGTCGATCTGCACCACGATGAAGCCCAGGGTCGCGAACAGGAACATCCCGGCCGCCAGGAAGCTGCGGCCCCGGCCGGCGCCCGAGCCGCTCATGGTGGCCACCAGCACGATGGAGCCCAGGCTGCCGAGCATCGGGATCGCGTTCATCAGCACGCCCGAGGTGCCTTCGTGCTCCTGCAGGGCCGGCGGCGGCTGGAGCACGATCTGCCCGGTCGGCAGCTGCGGCGCCTCGACGCGGTGCGCCCGCGGTGCTGCGCTCACGCGTCCCCCTCCTCCCGGCGACCCACCCGAGGGTCGCGTTGATGATAGGCGCTGGCGCCGACGCGGGTACTGGCGCTGGCACTGGCCTGGTGCTGGCACTGGCCTGGCGCTGGCGCTGGTACTCGCGCTGGCGCTGCCGCCAGGATGCGCGGGCGACTAGTCTGCCCGGACGGACTCGAGTCGGGGCGAGGGGGCGCAGGTGCACCAGGTGGGAGCGGGCAGCGGCTCGGCCACGGTCGCGCTGAGCATCTTCGGTCCGGCCGGGATGCTCGACCTGGTGGTTCCCGCCGGCGCGACCGCGCACGACCTGGCTCGGGCCTACGCCGCCGAGGCGGGCCTGGCTGCGATCCCGTTGGTGCAGACGCCGCTGGGCGAGGTGGTGATCGCCGACCGGCCCCTGGCCGACCTGGGGTGTGAGTCCGGCGACGTGTTGATCGCGGTCGCGGGCATCCACCGGACCCGCGAGAGTACGGCGACCACCTCGCCGCGCGCCGAGGCAGCCGCGTCGGGCCCGATCGGCAGCGCCGCGGTGGCCTTGGCGGCCGTCAGCGGGCTGCTCGCCGGGTGGTTCGGTGCCCGGGTCGACTCCCCGGGCCTTCGGTACGCCGTGGCCGGGCTGCTGCTGGCCGGCGCCCTCCTGGCCGTCGTACCGCTGGGTCGGCTGGTCCGCGGCCGCCAGGTCGCCGCACCTGCCTTCGCCGCCGCGGCCGCCCTCACCGTCGTGGCCGGCGAGGGCTCGCACCAGGCCCCCGCCGTGGTGGCGCTGTGCGCGCTGGCCGCCATCGTGATGGCCGCGGTGGCCCGCGCCCTGGCCGCCGACCACGACCAGGAGCTCATGGTCTGGCTGGTCGCCGGCTCGGTGGTGGCGCTGGTGTGCGCGGCCGTCCCCGTGCTGGGCCTGCCCGACCGCGCCTGCTGGACGGTGCTGGTGCTCGCCTCCGCGCTCGCGGCCCGGATCGCGCCGTCGTACGCCGTGGACGTGCCCGACCACGCGCTGCTGGACCTGGATCGGCTGGCCGTCACCGCCTGGTCGGCGCGGGACTCCGGGCGGGGTCGACGGGGGCGGATGGTGGTCGGCGAGGCCGCCGTCCGGTCCCTGGTGGGGCGCGGCACCCGCACCGTGACGGCCGCGGCGGTCGCGATCGCGGCGGTGCTGGCGATCGCGGTGCCGCAGCTGCTGGCCACCGCGGTGGTCGACCTGGACCGGATCGGGGCTCGGGCGCTGGCCTTACTGGCCGGCGCCAGCGTCCTGCTGGCCGCCCGGAGCTACCGGCACCGGGCCGCCCGGACCGTCCTGCGCCTCGGCGGCCTGTGGTGCTGGCTGGTGCTGCTGGCCACCTCCCAGGCCGACGCGAGCCCACCGTGGCGCGTGGTCACCGCGGTCCTGGCCGTGCTGCTGGGGCTGGCCGTGTGCGCCGCCGCGGTGGCCATCGGCCGCGGCTGGCGCTCGGTGTGGTGGGCGCGGCAGGCCGAGCTGGCCGAGACGCTGAGCGGCGCCTTCGCCATCGCCGCGGCGGTGACCTCCAGCGGGGTGTTCCGCTACTTCTGGGAAATCAGCTCCTGAACCGTGTTTAGGGCCCCGCACCGCGGGTAGACGCTGCCGTGACTGGGGGGCCGGGACGTCTCCCTCGACCACACCTGGCCCATCCGGGCCTTGTCATCGAGACTCTTGCGGTCCAACCGTGGAGAGGGAAGGAAACACCATGTCGCAAACGGGTTCAGCCGGACTCAGCCAGACAGAGCAGGCCCTGCGTCGGGCCGCCGAGGAGGTCGCGGCCGCGCGCGCGGACGTCACCAAGCTCAGCGCCGACCTCAGCGGGCAGATCCAGGGGATGGGCGCCCGCTGGGGCGGCCAGGGCGCCAGCGCGTTCCACACGCTGCACACCGCCTGGCAGGAGAAGCAGTCCAAGATCGTCGGTGCGCTCGACCAGTTCGCCGAGTCCCTGGTCCTCACCGACAAGGACAACGTGAGCACCGACCAGTCCCAGGCCGACTCGGCCGCCAACCTGACCAGCCGCCTCGGCTGACCCGGCCCAAGAGGAGACCGACCCATGTCATTCGATGGAATCACCGTTGACCACGGCGCGCTCGACCAGGCCAGCGCCGACCTGATGAACGCCGCCCGCAAGATCGACAGCCGGCTCAACCAGCTCGAGGACTCCCTCAAGCCGCTGGCCTCGGAGTGGACCGGCGCCGCCCAGCAGAGCTACCACGCGGCCAAGGCGCAGTGGGACCAGGCGATCGCCGAGATGGTGCTGCTGCTCGGCGACGTGTCGCTGGCCGTGAGCCGCTCCAACGACGAGTACCGGGCCGCCGACCAGCGCGGCGCGAGCCGCTTCGCCTGAGCGGGAGACGACCACCGGCAGGGGTCGACAGTCCAGTGGGCTGTCGACCCCTGATCTCGTCTCCGGCCCATAAGGTGGGGCCCACGTCAGTGAGCCTCGGGATCGACGAGTGGGGATGAGATGAGCCAGACAGCCGCCTCGGGCCTGGTGCGGGTCACGGTGACCTCCGGGTCGCGCCGCGTCGACCTGGTCCTGCCCTCCGCGGTCCCGGTCGCCGAGCTGGTGCCGGAGCTGGCCCGCTCCGTGGGACTGCTGGACGCCTCCACCGTGTACGGCGGGTACCGGTTGGTCACCCACGACGGACGGCAGCTCAGCCACGACACCGGCCTGGCCATCCAGGGCGTGGAGGACGGCGGCGTACTCGCCGTCGCCGCCGGCTGGGCCGACGAGCCGCCCCGGGTCTACGACGATGTGGTCGAGGCGATGGCCGACGTGGTGGAGCGGGAGCTGAGCCCGTGGCAGCCCGAGGCCGGTCGGCGTACGGCGCTGGGCACGGCGGCGCTGCTGCTGAGCCTGGGCGCGCTGGCGCTGCTCTCCCAGGCCGACGTCCTGCTGGCCGGGGTCGCGGCCGCCCTGGTGGCGGTGGTCCTGGTGGCCGGCGCGGTCGTCCTGGCCCGCGCCCAGCACGAGCCCGAGGCGGCCCTCACCCTGGCGCTGCTGGCCAGCGGGTACGCCGCCGTCGCCGGGGTGGCGCTGGCGCCCGGTCGACTCAACGGGTGGCAGTGGCCGTTGTCGGACTCCGACGTCGGGGCACCGCTGACCTGGGCCGGCGTCGGCATGCTGATCGTGGGGCTCATCGCCCTGGTCGGCCTGGACGAGGGTCGGGTGCTCGCCCTGCCGGCGGTGCTGGTCGGCGCGGTCGCGGCGATCGCGGGTGTCGTGGTGTCGGTGACCGACCTCGGCCACGCGGCGGTGCTGACCACCCTGCTGACCGTGGCGGTACTGCTGGGCAACGTCTTCCCCTGGCTGGCGCTCGGGTTCACCTCCACCAAGGCCGACCAGCTGCACACCCTGGCCGACGTGACCGCCGACCCCGACCAGATCGACGCCCACCAGGTGGCCGCCGACGCCCGGGTGGCGCACGAGATCCTGCTCGCGGTCGCCGCGACCGTCGGGGTGCTGGTGGTGGTCGTGGCGCCGTTCGCGGTGAGCCTCGGGCTGTCCGGCCTCCTGCTGGTCGTCGCCTGCTGCGTCGCGGTGATGCTGCGCACCCGGCAGTACCGCACCGGCTCGGAGGTGCTGGCCGGGCTGGTCTCCGGGGTCGCCGGGCTGGCCGCGGTCGCCGTCTCGGTGCTGGTGCTGCACCCGGACTGGCGGGCCACGGCGGCGATCACGCTGGCGGTCCTCGGGGCGGGCCTCCTGGTGCTGACGGTGGTCCCGCCGTCCTCGACGGTGCGCCGCGGCCGGATCGCCGACGTGGCCGAGAGCCTCGCGCTGCTCTCGCTGCTGCCGCTGCTGGCCATCGCGGTCGGGCTCGTCGACAAGATCCGGGGCTGAGCCGACGTGGCGACCAAGCGCGAGCTCGTCGACGCCTACCAGTTCAGCCGGCGGCGGCTGGTGACCGCGTTCCTCAGCGGCGCCCCCGGGGGTCGGGAGGTCGAGCCGGCCCGGCCGGGGCGCACCATCGTCGGCGGCGTCGCGCTGGCCGTGCTGCTGTGCGCCGGGGCCGGGGTGGCCGGGTTCCTGGGCGGGCGCCCCGACGCGGGGTGGACCGAGGCGGGCAGCTTCGTGATCTCCAAGGACACCGGCGAGCAGTACGTCGTGCTGCGCGACGCCCCGGAGAGTACGGACGGCGAGGACGCTGAGAACACCGTGATCCAGCGGATCCCCAACTTCATCTCCGCGCAGCTGCTGCTCGGCACGCCCGAGCCGCAGGTCTTCACCGTCCGCGACAGCCACATCCGCACCCTGACCCTGGGGGCCGACCTGGGCATCGAGGGCGCCCCGGCCGGGCTGCCGCCGGCCGAGGAGCTGATCGGCACCGGGTGGAGCGCGTGCACCGCCGCGGACCTCGGGGTGAAGGTGCACCTCTCGCCCACCCCGGACGTGCAGGCCGCGCCCGAGGGCGGCTTCGTGGTGCGCAGCGAGGCCGGCGAGGCCTGGCTGGTGGCCGCCAGCCCGGATGGGCCGGCGTACCGGTTCGCGCTGCCGCGCGGCCAGACCGCGCAGTCGACGCTGCTCGACGCGCTCGGGTTCGGCGCCCGGGACACCGTGCCGGTGGTGTCGCAGCAGTGGCTCAACCTGTTCCCGCTGGGGCCGGCGCTCACGCTGACCGGCTTCGGGGTGACTGGCGCGGGGCAACCCGCGGACTACCCGGGGCTGCGCACGGACCTGACCGGGTTCGTCGTGGGCGACCTGGTGCAGACTCCCGACGGCTCCCGGTACCTGCTGGCGCAGGACGCGCCGCAGCGGCTGGAGGAGTTCCCCGCCGCGCTCTACGAGGCGCTGGCCACCAGCGCCCGTCCGCTGAGCAGTGACCTGGTGGCCGACTTCGCCGCCCCCTCCCATCCGGAGGAGTGGCCGGCGGCCGCCCCGACGCCGATCACCGGCGAGCTGTGCGCGCTGCTGCAGCAGCGCGACTCGGTCAGCCACGTGGTGCCGGCCACCGAGCCCGGCGCGGACGCCTCGGCGCAGGCGCTGCGGCCGGGCAGCCACGACGTGGACGTGGAGCCGAGCGGCGGCGCCTACGTGCTGGCCGGGGCCGACGCCGCGACGGCGGGCGGGTCGCCGTACGTGATCGACGCCAAGGGCGCCAAGTACCCCCTCGTCGGGCCGGACGTCGCGCAGTTCATCGGGTACGGCGACGTCGACCCGCCGGTGGTGCCCGACGCCTGGCTGGGCTGGTTCTCCGACGGGGTGGTGCTGTCGGTCAACGCGGCGCGGCGGGTGCCGGAGGACGCCGACGACCCGAAGGACGGGTCGTGAGGCCGCGGGGCGCGCTGCCCGGCCTGCTACCCGGCCTGCTGCTGGTGGCGCTCTCCCTGCCGGTGCTCGGCGGGTGGGCGCCGACGTACGCCGCCGGTGAGGCGCCGTGCGACCCGGCGATCCTGGCCGACACCGAGCGGACCGCCGACGTCGCGGTCCGAATCGGCCGCCCCGCCGCCCGCATGCACGTGCCCGAGGCGCAGCGCTACAGCACCGGGGCCGGCGTCACCGTGGCCGTGCTCGACAGCGGGGTCGGCGAGGGGCTCGGCATCGACGCGCGGGTCGAGAGCGTGCCCGGGTTCGAGGGGCCGCTGCTGTCCGGGCACGGGACCCTGGTGGCGGGTCTCATTGCGGGGCCCGACGGGGTCGCGCCGGACGCGTCGGTGCTGTCGATGCGGGTGCTGGACAAGAACGAGCCCAACCCCGACATGGGGGAGCGCGGAGTCTCCTCGACCGCGATGGCCGTCGGACTGCAGCGGCTGGCCGACCTGCACGGCCAGGTCGGCTTCGACATCGTGAACGTCTCGCTGACGGTGCCCGGCGACGACCCGGCGCTGCGCGCGGCGATCAAGCGGATCCAGCGACTCGGGGTGCTCGTGGTCGCCGCGTCCGGCAACGCCGACGCGGACACCGACCAGCCGAACCCGGGCACCGCGAGCAACGACGCCGAGGTCTACCCCGCCGACTACCCGGGCGTGGTCGCGGTCAGCGCCGTGGCGTCGGTGCCCGGCGTGGACCTGCGCGACTACGTGCGACCCAACGCCGAGACGACTGTGGCGGCGCCCACCGACGGGGCCATCTCGGTCAACCTGAACGGCCAGCGGTGCCAGGTCGTGGGCGAGATCGCCACCTCGTACGCCGCGGCGCAGGTCAGCGGGGTGCTGGCGCTGCTGCGGGCGCGCTTCCCCCGCGAGACCCCGCGGCAGCTGGTGGCCCGGTTGACCGAGACCGCGGAAGGCTCGGGCGCAGCGGCGGACCCCTGGAGCGGCGCGGGCGTGGTGCAGGCGGCGGATGCGTTGACCCACGAGCTGGCGCCGGCCCGGGACGGCGAGCTGGCCCGCAGCAGCGTCGAGCCGGGCGCCGACGCGCAGGCGCCGGTTGCGCCGGAGCGGCCCGACCTGCACGGCACGTCTCGGACGGTGCTGCTGTGGGCAGCGGTGCTCGGTGGGGCGTTGGCGGTGCTGGCCTTCGTGCTCCGGCCCCTGCTCAAGCCCAGGCGGGCGCGGGCGGCGCAGCGCAGGTGAACCGCCGGGCCGGTTACCGGGCGCGGGGGGTTCCGGGGGTCAAGATGTGGGTACGGCTGAGGAGGGTCGACGTCGGGTCGGTCCGTGGCTGGATGCCATTTCGGTTGCCGTCATCTATCGGGAGAGTGCCCTCATGAAGAGCCTGATCAGTCTGCTGCTCGTCGTCTGGCTCATTGTCGGAGCCGTGGCGGCCTGGCAGCGTGACTACTTCACCGAGGGCCGTGAGCCGAGCTGCAAGAACCTGAGCAACACCGTGCTGACGGTCCTCGCCGGACCGCTCAACTACACCGGGGTGAACCCCAAGGTCGACTGCAAGAACGTGCCGCAGCCCTCGGAGTGAGTTACTTGCTCAGCCAGCTGGGGCGTCGCAGCGCAGGCTTGCGGACCTCCTCGTAGCTGCTCTCCAGGTCGATGGCCCGGGCCTGCTCGGCGTCGTACAGGCGGCCGAGCCCGAAGCCGACCTCCCCGCTGATCTCCGGGTCGGCGGCCAGCTCGATCAGCACCTGGCGGGCCACGACCGCGTCCTGGTGCTCGCCCAACAGGTCCTGCAGGGCCTCGGCCCGGGCGGCCAGCTCCTCGGCGTCCTCGCCCAGGACCGGGATCGCCGACTCGGCGGCGTAGCGCAGCCGTTTGGCGGCCTTGCGCACCTCGTGCAGGCCGTGGTCGCGCGCCCCTGTGTCTCCAGTGTTCTCGGCCCGCTGGACCTGCTTGTCGCGCTTGCGCACCCGCTTGACCTCGGCCCGCAGCAGCGGGGGTACGGCGTGGGTCGCCGGCTCGTCGGCCTCGGCGGTCACCGCCGGGGACTCGAGGAAGGCCTCCAGGTAGTCCAGCAACCGGTAGTAGCGAGTCTGCCCCAGGGCGTCGGCGGCGTGCTCCAGGCCCAGTTGGTGACGCTGGCCGAGGACCTGGTCGAGGTGTGCCCGGGTGAGGGTGTCGTCGGGGTCGAGCAGCTCCTCCATCCGGGCCCGCAGCACGGTCATGTCCCGGGCCTCGGCCAGGGCCGCGCCCAGCCAGCGCAGGTCCTCGCGCAGCGCCGCCGCCCGGGCCTGGCCCCGCTGGTCGAGCAGCGGGCGGTACGTCGCCAGCGTGGACCGCAGGCGCCGAGCAGCCACCCGCATCTGATGCACCGGCTCGTCGATGTCGCCGCCGCGCAGCAGGCGGTCCTGCTCCTGCAGCCGAGCGACCTGGGTGGCGAGGTGGGTGAACAGCAGGTCGCCGGCGGTCCGCGGCTCGCGGCCGAGGTGGTCGCGCCAGTGCGCGCGGGCCGCGACGCGGTCGGCCAGGATGCGCTGCACCTTCGAGGCGCGGCCGGCGTGCGCCGCGCCGGCGGCCCGGAGCAGCGGGTCGACGGCGTCGAAGACCTCGGGGTCCCCGTCGACAAGCTCGACCTCCCACTCGCGCCACTCCTGGATGGCCAGGCTGGTCCCCGCGCCCGGGGTCGCCCCGGTCTCGCGGCTCTCGGCGTGTACCCGGTCGTCGCACAGCTCCGCCAGCACGGTGCCGTCCTCGGCGGTCAGGTGCCGCACCGTGCGGTGGGTGCTCAGGACCGCGACCGGGGAGACCGCGTGGTCGCGCACGTGCGCGCGCACCCGGTCCAGCAGTTCGGTGGGCACGGCGTCGGCCTCACCCAGGGGAGCGTGCACCTCGATCCGTGCCTCGCCGTTGCCGGGCAGCTTCAGGTGCCAGCCCTCGTCGGTCCCGCCGGTACGCCGCCGCAGCGTGATCTTGGCCCGCTGCAGCTGCAGGTCGACGGTGTCGAAGTAGGTGGCCTCGAGGTCGTACTCCACCGGGGGTTGGACGCCGGGCAGGTCGGGGACCGCGGCGCCCAGGTCGACGTCGTACTTGCGTTCGACCTCCTCCTGGACCTGCGTCACGCTCACCCTTCCTGGCTGGTCTTGCTCGCGGCGCTCTTGGCGCTGGCCGCCTTCTTGGTCGCCGGCTTCTTGGCGGCCGCCTTGTTGGGCGCCTGCCCCTTCGGCTTCTCGCGCACCCGCGCACCCTGGTTGGGGGAGCGGTGCACCTCGAAGTACCCCGTGGCGGTCACCAGGTCGGAGAGCCGGGTGTAGCCCCAGTTGCGCGGGTCGAACTCCGGCGCCTGCTTGGTCACCCAGGACCCGACGGCGCCCAGGTTCGCCCAGCCGTCATCGTCGTCGGAGGAGGCCTCGACCCCCTCGCGCAGCAGCCGGGAGAGCCGGGCGTCCTGGCGCAGCTGCTGGGTGGACTGGCGGCGCGCGGCCCGGGCCGACGGCTCGACCTCGTCCTGCTCCTTCTCCGCAGCCCGCAGTACGTCGAGGTAGACGAACTTGTCGCAGGCGGCGACCAGCGCCTTGGGGGTCTTCGGCTCGCCGAACCCGTACACGGTCATGCCGGACTCGCGCAGGCGGGAGGCCAGCTTGGTGAAGTCGCTGTCGGAGGAGACGAGGCAGAAGCCGTCCAGGTTGCCGGTGTAGAGCAGGTCCATCGCGTCGATGATCAGCGCGCTGTCAGTGGCGTTCTTGCCGCTCGTGTAGGCGAACTGCTGCATCGGTTGGATGGCGTGGGCGTTGTTGGCCTCCTTCCACCCGGCCAGCCGCGGCGTCGTCCAGTCGCCGTACCCGCGCTTGACGGTGGCGGTGCCGTACTTGGCGATCTCGGCGAGCAGAGCCTCCACGATGGTGGGTGTTGTGTTGTCGGCGTCGATGAGCACCGCGAGCCTGGGGGAGTTGGTTGCTGCCACCTTCAGAGGATAGAGGGGTGGCCAGACAACGAACGCCGGCCGGGCGTCGGGGCCAAAGGGCGCCCACTCCGCGTCGGCGCGAACGGGAGCACCCCGCGACCCGTCAGGGTGCGTCGTACAGCACGATCCTCCACTTGGGGCCGGCTTGATGGACCGCAGCCAGGTGGGAGCCGGACGCTGCCATGCTGGGGCCGGTGCGCACGCGCGCGGTGTTGCCCGAGGCAGTCGATCGCATCTTGAATGCCGTTCCGTTATTGGCCCATGCCGCGAAGCCGTCACCAGCGACCGGGAACAGGCCGCTCTGGATGTCTTCGTAGACCTGGGTCGGCGCGGCGTCGGGGTCGTCCAGGTCCAGGGTCCACGTGGTGAACGGCTGATCACCGACTTCGGCGGTGCGAGGATCGTCGGGCGGCAGGTGCTGGGTCCAGATCAAGGTGTCGTCGGAGGCCGCACACCCCATGGCGAGCGCAGTGTGCGTCAAAGCGACAGGTGGGCCACCGTCCATACCGACGTGCCAGCAGTCACCCCCTCTGTTCTGGCCGTTGAGGCCCTAGCCGTTGGGGCCGAGGTAGACGACCCCATTGCGACAGAAGGTTTCGCTGCCCGGCGCCAGCACTGCGTAGCGAAGAAGAGAACGCGGCTCCTGCCATCCCGGCCTCCAGGCGAACTCGGCGGCGGACCGGTCCTTCTCCGCTTGTGACCAGAAGAAGAAACCTCCACCGCCGTCCACCGTGGGCACGAACGGGTCGGGTGTATCGCCGTTGGAGGCAAGGAGAGTCCGCGACTCATCCTTCAGGTCAACGGCCCAGACGCGCCACAGCACATCCATGGAGCCGTCGTTCTGCTGGCGAGACTGGTCGACGTACGCGAGGTGGCGACCGGAGAGCGCGGCCCAGTTGATCATGCCCTCGCTCCACTCGCTGCGCGCCGCTGTCCGAGTCGCACCGTCCTTCGTGATGCGAACGGTGTTCCACTCGGGGGATCCATCGGCGTACGGGTAGGCCACGGTGGTGCCGGACAGCGCGATGGGACCGACGTCGCCACTCGCCGTGACCAGCACACGGCCCGTCAACGGTGTGGAGTGGCCGGTGCTGCTCGGGTCATCCGCCGCGGGATCCACGGTCGCCCCGACTGAGTCGTCCGCCGTCGGCGACGGAGGCGAACTTGATGGCTCACTGCCATCGGGGGCGTCGTGGGAACCCGGCTGTGCCGAACACGCCGCCAACTGAAGGGCAAGCGCACCCAGCGCGGGCGCCCACTTCTTCACGCGACCATCCCGAGGATCGATTGGCGGAGGATAGGGGATTCGAACCCCTGAGGGCTGTTAACCCAACCCGCTTTCCAAGCGAGCGCCATAGGCCACTAGGCGAATCCTCCGCGCAGGAGGCTACCGGTAGCGACGCCGTGTGCGGAAATCGACTCCCGGCCGGCGCTTCTACAGGGCGCACTCCCGCTTTGGGGCCGCGGGGCCCGCTCACCTAGACTCATCGCCAACCCCCCGTGCGGCGGCATCTCATCGAATCCCCCAGGGCCGGAAGGCAGCAAGGGCAGACGGGCTCTGTCGGGTGCGCGGGGGGCCTTTTCATGCCCCGACAGCCGTGCGGGTCCGGGTCCAGGCGGCGAGTGGTGGTCGGTGTCGGTGCCGGTGGTTAGGGTTCAGGCGTGGACTCACCCTTAGCGCTCTACCGCCGCTACCGGCCGGAGACGTTTGCCCAGGTCATCGGCCAGGACCACGTCACCGAACCGTTGCGCAACGCGCTGTCCCACGACCTGGTCAATCACGCCTACCTCTTCTCCGGCCCGCGCGGCTGTGGCAAGACCACCTCGGCCCGGATCCTGGCCCGCACCCTGAACTGCGTGCAGGCGCCGGTGGCCGACCCGTGTGGCGAGTGCCCGAGCTGCGAGGACCTAGCCACCGGGGGCAGCGGCTCGATCGACGTGATCGAGATCGACGCGGCCTCGCACGGTGGCGTCGACGACGCCCGCGACCTGCGGGAGAAGGCGTTCTTCGCGCCGGTGCGTGACCGCTACAAGATCTACATCATCGACGAGGCCCACATGGTCTCCACGCAGGGCTTCAACGCCCTGCTCAAGCTGGTCGAGGAGCCGCCCCCGCACCTGCGGTTCATCTTCGCCACCACCGAGCCGGAGAAGGTCATCGCGACCATCCGCTCGCGCACCCACCACTACCCGTTCCGGCTGATCCCGCCGCGGCTGCTGGCCGACTACGTCGCCGAGCTGTGTGTCCGGGAAGGGGTGTCGATCGAGACCGCCGCGATCCCGCTGGTGGTGCGGGCCGGCGCCGGCTCGGCCCGCGACACCCTCTCGGTGCTGGACCAGCTGATCGGCGGCTCCGGGCCCAACGGGGTCACCCACCAGCTTGCGGTGGCGCTGCTCGGCTTCACCCCCGACTCGCTGCTCGACGAGGTCGTTGACGCCTTCGCCAGCTCCGACGGCGCAGCGGTCTTCTCCGTTATCGACAAGGTCATCGAGTCCGGCCAGGACCCGCGGCGCTTCGCCGAGGACCTGCTGCGGCGGCTGCGGGACCTGGTGATCGTGGCCGCGGTGCCGGACGCGGCCGTGTCGGGTCTGATCGAGGTCTCCCAGGACCAGGGGGAGCGGCTGGTCGCCCAGGCGGCCCGGTTCGGGGGCTCCGACCTGTCCCGGGCGGCCGACCTGGTGGCCACCGGGCTGATGGACATGAAGGGCGCGATCTCGCCCCGGCTGTTGCTGGAGCTGATCTGCGCCCGGGTGCTCCTGCCCGGGGCGGACCACACCACCGATGGGGTGCAGGCTCGGCTGGACCGGATGGAGAAGCGCTTCTCGATCGTCGGGGCCGGCCAGCCCGAAGCCCCGGTGCCCGCCGCGAAGCCGGTGCGTGCGGCGCCACCGCGGGAGACGCTCGACGCCACCCCGGAGGCAGTCCCCGTTGAGCCGCCGGTGGCGGCGCCCGTGGCTGCACCTGCGGAGGTCCCGACTGAGGCGCCCGCCGAGGCGCCGGCGGAGATCCCCGCCGAGGTCCCGGCGGAGATCCCCGCGGAGGTCCCGGCGCCCGCCGCCGACGTGGCCGTGGAGCCGCCCGGTGGGCCGGTCGGCGGCCTGACCCTGGTCGACGTACGCCGGCTGTGGCCCGACGTCGTGGAGGCGGTCAAGAGCCGGCGCCGGCTGGCCTGGATCCTGCTCACGCAGAACGCGCACGTCTCCGGGGTGGACGCCAGCACCCTCACCCTGGGCTTCAACAGCGCCGGGGCCCGCGACTCCTTCCTGGCCGGTGGCAACGACGTGATCCTGCGCCAGGCGGCGATCGACGCGGTCGGGGCGGACTGGCAGATCGAGTGCGTGGTCGACCCCGGCGCGGTGCCGTCCGGGTCGGCCGCCGCCTCGCACACCGTGACCAGCCCCGCGACCGAACCCGAGGCGCCCCCGGCCGCCCCCGCGCCGACCGACGTCGCGCCGGCATCGGTCGAGCCGCCGACATCGGCGCCCGAGGACGCGGCCGGGCTGGCGGCCGCCCGCGAGGCCATCCAGCAGACTCGTACCGGCGGAGCCGGTGAGCCCGCGGTCGACGATCGGGCGCTCGCGGATGCCGCGGCCAGCCCGGACGACCCGGACGCGGAGTTCCAGGGCGTGGACAACGCCGAGCTGCTCCGGCAGACCCTCGGGGCAGAGGTCATCGAGGAGATCGAGCACTGATGAGCCCGCACGAGACAAGGACCACGACATGAGCGACAACCCCTTCGACGCCCTCGGTGGAGCCGGCGGCTTCGACATGAACGCGCTGCTCGCGCAGGCACAGCAGATGCAGGAGCAGCTCCAGAGCGCCCAGGGCCGGCTGCAGGAGCTGCGGATCGACGGCACCGTCGCCGGTGGGGCGGTCGGGGTGACGTTGAGCGGCACGGGCGACCTGGTCTCGGTCACCATCCGGGCCGGCGAGTTCGACGGCGGCGAGCCCGACGAGCTCGAGGACCTCGGCGACCTGATCGTCGCGGCCTTCCGCGACGCCAAGGCCAAGGTCGACGCGACCGCCGCGGAGCTGCTCGGGCCGCTGGCCGGCGGCGGCCTACCCGGGTTGGGCTGACCTTGTACGAGGGTGTGGTCCAGGACCTGATCGACGAGCTCGGCCGACTGCCGGGCGTCGGTCCCAAGGGCGCGCAGCGGATCGCCTTCCACCTGCTGCAGGCCGACCAGGCCGACGTACGGCGGCTGGCCGAGGTGCTGCTGGAGGTGAAGGCGAAGGTGAAGTTCTGCTCGACCTGCTTCAACATCTCCGAGGACCAGCTCTGCCGGATCTGCCGCGACCCCCGCCGCGACCCCTCGGTGCTGTGCTGCGTGGAGGAGTACAAGGACGTGGTGGCCATCGAGCGCACCCGCGAGTTCCGCGGCCGCTACCACGTGCTCGGCGGGGCGATCAGCCCGATCGAGGGGATCGGCCCGGACCAGCTGCGGATCCGGGAGCTGCTCATGCGGCTCTCCGACAACAGCGTCACGGAGGTGATCCTGGCCACCGATCCCAACCTCGAGGGCGAGGCCACCGCGAGCTACCTCACCCGGATGCTGACCCCGATGGGGTTGCGCGTGACCCGTCTGGCTAGTGGACTTCCGGTAGGTGGTGACCTGGAGTACGCCGACGAGGTCACCTTGGGCCGAGCGTTCGTGGGTAGGAGACCAGCCGATGACTGAGCAGGGGTTCGGGCAGCTCAACTCCGAGTTGGAGGAGTTCGCGGGCCAGATCGCCGACCAGGTCCAGTCCTTCCTGGTCGCGCTCAAGGCGGTCGCCCTGGAGGCCGACGCCGGGCGGGCCATCGCGCTGCTGCTGCTGGAGGTCAGCCAGATCTCGTTGGCCGGGGCCCGGCTGGGCGCCCAGGTGGACTTCCGGCCGCACGCGGAGTACCAGCCCGACGTGGGGCCCGAGGCGGACGTGGACGAGCTGCGGCTGCGGCTGGCCGAGATCCTCGGACCGGTCGACACCTACAGCTTCGTCTTCGACCCGTACGTCCCCGAGGTGGTGGAGAGCCTCCTCTCCGACGACCTGACCAGCATCGCGTCGGACCTGGAGAACGGCCTGCGCCACTTCCGCCTCGGCAACCACGCCGAGGCGCTGTGGTGGTGGCAGTTCTCCTACGTCTCCTCCTGGGGCAACCTGGCCGGGGCCGCGCTGAACGCCCTGTGGTCGGTGGTGCACCACGACCGGCTCGACGCGGAGTTCACCGGCGAGGACGACCGGGTCGCCGCGGCGAATGAGATGTTGGAATCCGGTCCCACCCCCCGCGGCTAGACTTGACGGCCGGGTCGACCTCGGTCGGCTCGCGTTGTGTACTCCAGCAAGTCAGGTGGGATAGCCGTGGGCATTGTCGTGCAGAAGTACGGCGGCTCGTCGGTCGCGGACGCGGCCGGGATCAAGCGCGTCGCGCAGCGCATCGTGGCGACCAAGAAGGCCGGACACGACGTCGTGGTGGTGGTCTCCGCCATGGGCGACACCACCGACGAGCTGCGCGACCTGGCCGAGCAGGTCACCCCGCTGCCGCCGCCGCGCGAGCTGGACATGCTGCTGACCGCCGGCGAGCGGATCTCGATGGCCCTGGTCGCCATGGCGATCGCCCAGCTCGGCCACAAGGCCCAGTCGTTCACCGGCTCCCAGGCCGGCGTGATCACCGACTCCGTGCACGGCAAGGCCAAGATCATCGACATCACCCCGGGGCGGATCGAGGCCTCGATCGCCGGTGGCGCGATCGCCATCGTGGCTGGCTTCCAGGGCGTCTCCCAGGACACCAAGGACGTCACCACGCTGGGCCGCGGCGCCTCCGACACCACCGCCGTGGCGCTGGCCGCCGCGCTCGGCGCCGATGTCTGCGAGATCTACAGCGACGTCGACGGGGTGTTCACCGCCGACCCGCGGATCGTGCCGGCCGCCCGCAAGCTGGACCGCGTCTCCCACGAGGAGATGCTGGAGATGGCCGCCTCGGGCGCCAAGATCCTGCACCTGCGCTGCGTGGAGTACGCGCGGCGCTACAACATGCCCATCCACGTGCGCTCCTCCTTCTCCCAGAAGGAGGGCACCTGGATCCTGCCCGCACCCGACCCCGAAGACTCCGAGGGAACCGCCATGGAACAGGCCATCATCGCCGGCGTCGCGCACGACCGCAGCGAAGCGAAGATCACCGTCGTCGGGGTACCCGACAAGGTCGGTGAGGCGGCCCGGATCTTCGAGGCGATCGCCGCCAGCGAGGTCAACATCGACATGGTCGTGCAGAACGTCTCGGCCGCCGCCACCGGCGTCACCGACATCTCCTTCACCCTGCCGCGGGCCGACGGGCAGGCGGCGATGTCCTCGCTGGCCAAGCTCGAGCACGAGGTGGGCTACGACAAGCTGCTCTACGACGACCAGATCGGCAAGGTCTCGCTGATCGGCGCCGGGATGCGCTCGCACCCAGGGATCACCGCGAAGTTCTTCGCCGCGCTGGCCGCCGCGGGCGTGAACATCGAGATGATCTCCACCTCCGAGATCCGGATCTCGGTGATCGTGGACGAGGCGCAGGTGGACGCCGCCGTACAGGCCGCGCACACCGCCTTCGACCTGGACGCCGCCGAGGTCGAGGCCGTCGTGTACGGCGGGACCGGCCGATGACCAGCATCGGCGTCGTCGGCGCCACCGGCCAGGTCGGGGTGGCGATGCGGCAGATCCTGGCCGAGCGGAACTTCCCCGCCACGCAGGTCCGGTTCTTCGCCTCGTCCCGCTCCGCCGGCACCGTGCTGCCCTTCGCCGGCGGCGAGGTGGTCGTCGAGGACGCCGCCACCGCCGACCCCAGCGGCCTGGACATCGCGCTGTTCTCCGCGGGGGCCACCACCTCCCGGGCGCTGGCGCCCACGTTCGCCGAGGCCGGCGTGATCGTGGTGGACAACTCCTCGGCGTTCCGCCGGGACCCGGCGATCCCGCTGGTGGTCTCCGAGGTCAACCCCGAGGCGCTCGAGCCCGTGATCGCCGCCGGGCGCGGCATCATCGCCAACCCGAACTGCACCACGATGGCCGCGATGCCGGTGCTCAAGCCCCTGCACGACGAGGCCGGGTTGGTGCGGCTGATCGCCTCGACGTACCAGGCGGTCTCCGGGTCCGGCATCGCCGGTGTCGACGAGCTGGCCACCCAGGTCGCGGCGGCCGGGGAGAAGGCCCGCGAGCTGGCCTACGACGGTGAGGCGGTGAGCTTCCCGGACCCGGTGAAGTACGCGGCCACGATCGCCTTCAACGTGGTGCCGCTGGCCGGCAGCATCGTCGACGACGGCCTCAACGAGACCGACGAGGAGCAGAAGCTGCGCAACGAGTCGCGCAAGATCCTCTCGATCCCGGACCTCAAGGTCTCCGGGCTGTGCGTGCGGGTGCCGGTCTTCACCGGGCACTCCCTGGCGCTGAACGCCGAGTTCGCCTCGGCGCTGACGCCGGAGCGGGCCCGGGAGCTGCTGGCGAACGCCCCCGGCGTACAGCTGGTGGACGTGCCCAACCCGCTGCTCGCGGCGGGCAAGGACCCCTCCTACGTCGGGCGGATCCGGCAGGACCCCGGGGTGGACGGCGACCGCGGCCTGGCGCTCTTCGTGAGCAACGACAACCTGCGCAAGGGCGCGGCGCTCAACACCGTTCAGATCGCGGAGCTCATCGCCGCTCGGTGACTCGACGGCGGAGCCTGCGGGGTCGTGGGCTCGCCGTGATCCAGTACGCCGCGAGCGCGGCGGCGATCGCGCCCGGCAGAGCAGCGAACTGCTCAAACAGCGCGAGGCCCCCGACGACCACCGCCATCACCAGGGCGATCGTCGTCCGGACCGGGTCGAGATCCGTCACGTCGCCTCCACTCAGCAGTAAGTAGAGCAACATACTACAGAAAGAGCGACCCGAAGTCCGCGCCACGACCTCCGAGTCGTGACGACTCGCGTCAGCCCAGGACGGGGAGTCGGTCGCTGAGTGGACCCGCATCGGCCGGGACGGGCACCCGACCGGTGCCGATCAGCGTGGCGTCCACGTCGTTCCACGACGCCGGCAACGGTGCGCCGGCGAGCGCCTCGATGCTCGCCCGAGCCAACCCGAGGGCACTCGCCGGAGCCGGCTCCGTGACCAGCAGATCAAGGTGATGCACGACGTCCTCGACCGCCCAGACGGCGAGGTAGTCGCCGGCCGTGAAGACGTGGCCCTGCCACCTCAGGTGCGCGTTCGGCAGCGACCTGACGCCCCGCAGCACCGCCTCGGCGACGTCCCGCAACTGCGCGACCGCGTCGGCCGGTCGGGCGTACGGAGCAGTCCGGCGCCGCTGCGACATCAGGGTCGCCACCGGATCGTCGTCCCCGAAATCGGCCGAGAACGCCGTCCAGTAGCTCGCCGCATCGACGGTCGGGGCCGAGGCGACCGGCGACACCAGGCCGCCCAGCATCTCCTGCCAGCCGGCGATCACGTGGACCACGACGTCCAGCCGGGACCAGCCGTGGCAGCGCGAGCTGCCGAGCAGGTCGTACTCGCTCAGCTCGGCGACCGCGCGCAGCAGCGCCTCCACCGAGTCGGCGAACGCCGTTGCGCCCGCCCGGAAGTCGACGCTGAGACCCACGCGCGGACCCTACCAACGCGGGCACGATGTACGCCGCTGGCCGGAACCACTGGCCCGGATCCACTGGCCCGGAAATCAATCAGTGCGGCCTTCTGAAGCCACCAGGTGACTCCAAAAGGCCGCACTCATCAAAATGTCGGGCTGACAGGATTTGAACCTGCGGCCTCCTCGTCCCGAACGAGGCGCGCTACCAAGCTGCGCCACAGCCCGATCGTGGACGCCGGGGCGCCCACGAAGCATGCGCGAGCATACCCGAGCCGGATCGGCGTCCTGTAATCGGCTGCCACTGCGCGGAGCGGCGCCCGGCCGCCCGGTCGGAGCCCGACGGGCGGGCGTGCTCAGCCGGCCCGCGGGGTCAGGGTGAGCAGCGTCGCCTCGGGCCGGCAGGCCAGCCGCAGCCGGACGTACGGGTTGGTCCCGACGCCCGCCGAGACGTGCAGCCACGCCGAGCCCGGATCGTCGGCCGCGGAGTCGGCCGGGTGCCGGTGCAGCCCCCGCGCGCGCTCCGGCTCCAGGTCGCAGTTGGTGGTCAGCGCCCGTCCGTTGGGCAGGCAGACCTGACCGCCGTGGGTGTGGCCGGCCACGATCGCGTCGTACCCGTCGGCGGCGAACTGGTCGAGCACCCGCAGGTACGGCGCGTGCGTCACCGCCAGCCGCACGTCAGCGGTGGCGTCGGCGGGCCCAGAGACGCTGGCCAGGTCGTCGTAGGACAGGTGCGGGTCGTCCACGCCGGCGAACGCGAGCGTGGTCTCGCCCACCGTCAGCTTCCCGAAGCCGTTGGTCAGGTCGAGCCACCCGGCCTCGTTGAAGCGGTCCTTCAGGTCCGGCCACGGCAGCTGCGGGGTGTGGGTGTTGCGCCGACCGTTGTCGGGCAGGAGGTAGAGCAGCGGGTTGCGCCAGCCCGGCGAGAAGTAGTCGTTGGACCCCAGGACGTAGACGCCCGGCACGTCCAGCAGCGCGCCCAGCGCGTCCGCGACCACCGGCACCGAGCGGCGGTGGGCCAGGTTGTCTCCGGTGTTGACCACCAGGTCGGGCTTGGTCACGGCCAGGCCGGCCAACCACTCCTGCTTGGCGCGCTGGTCCGGAGCCATGTGGATGTCGGAGAGGTGCAGCACCCGCAGCGGCCTGCTGCCGGCCGGCAGCAGCGGCACGCTCACCTCCCGCAGGGTGAACTGCCGGGCCTCCCAGGCGGCGTACGTCGCCAGACCGGCCCCGGCCAGCAGCCCGAGGCCGGCCACGTGTGGGAGAAACCCGGTGGGAGGCACGCGCCCAAGGCTGCCACACTGGGGCCCATGAGCACGCTGAAGGACCGCCTCCGAAACGACCTGACGGCCGCCATCAAGGCCCGCGAGGAGGTGCGCTCCTCCACGCTGCGGATGGTGCTGACCGCGATCACCAACGCCGAGGTGGCCGGCAAGGAGCACCGGGACCTGACCGACGACGACATCATCGGGGTGCTCTCCACCGAGGCGAAGAAGCGCCGCGAGGCCGCGACCGCGTTCGCCGAGGGCGGGCGCGAGGAGATGGCCGCCAAGGAGCAGGCCGAGGCGGCGGTGCTGGCCGAGTACCTGCCCGCGCAGCTCAGCGCCGAGGAGATCGTCGGCATCGTGACCGAGGCCATCGAGCGCACGGGTGCGGCCGGCGAGGGGATGCGGGCGATGGGCAAGGTGATGGGCGTGGTCCAGCCGCAGGTCAAGGGCCGGGCCGACGGCTCCGCGGTCGCCGCGGAGGTACGCCGCCAGCTCGCCTGAGCCCGATCACACGGGTCAGCGCCGCCCGTTGCCGCCGCGACGGTTCTTGCGGCCCTTGTTCTTGTCCGGCTTGGGCACGAACCCGGTCGAGGGGTAGAGCACCACGGTGTCGCCGCTGCTCAGCGACGTGCCGGCGCCCGGCGAGCTGTAGGCGACGGTCCCGGCCGGGGCCTCGGAGTTCACGTAGCCGCCGATGCTGGGCGTGAAGCCCGCGTCGGTCAGCGTCTGCTGCGCCTGCTCGATGCTCATGCCGCTGACCGAGGGCACGTCGATGAGCACGCCGTTGATCGCGGTGCCCGAGGGGTCGCGGAAGTCCTCGTCGGGCAGGGTCGGCGCGATCGCCTTCATCGCGTCACCCCACATCGGGCCCGCGTTGGTCGAGCCGAACGCCTCGGCGACGTAGCTCCCACCGATGACCTGGCCGTTGAGGGTGACCCAGTGGCCCTCCTCGTTGGCGCCGGCGATCATCGAGGCGGTGGCCAGGTTGGGGGTGTAGCCCACGAACCAGACCGCCATGTTGGAGTTGATCGTTCCGGTCTTGCCGGCCGAGACCTGCGGCAGCGCGAGGCCGGCGGCGGCGCCGAAGCCGTTGCCCTCCTGCACCCCGCGCAGTACGTCGTTGACCGCGTCGGCCACGGCGCCGGGGAACACCTGCTGGCACTTCTCCGGGTAGGCCTTGAGCAGGTTGCCCTGAAGGTCCTCGATCGCGGTGACCGGGCGGGCGTCGCAGTGCAGACCGCGGCCGGCGAAGGTGGCGTACGCCTCGGCCATCTCCAGCGGGCTGACGCTCGGGATGCCCAGGGTGAACGCCGGCACCCGCTCGGCGCCGTTGCCGTTCTCGTCGCCGGTGGGGGAGTTGAGCTGGATGCCCATGTCCTTGGCCAGGTTGAAGGGCTCGCAGAGCCCGGTCTCCTGCTCCAGCTGGACGTAGAAGGTGTTCACCGACTCCCGGGTCCCGGTGTACATGTTCTTGTAGCCCGAGGTGGTGGAGTTGCTGACCGGCCAGGTGCCGTAGCCGTACGGCTCGCCGTCGCAGTCCTCGAAGTCCTCCTCGGAGAACACCTTGGTGTCCGGGGAGTTGATCGTCTCGGTCATCGAGACCTCACCCTGAACCAGCGCCGCGGCCAGGACGAACACCTTGAAGGTGGAGCCCGCCTGGAAGCCGCTGGAGTCGCCGTACTTCTCCGGCACCACGTAGTTGAGGTAGGTCTGGCCGTCCTTCTTGCTGCTGCCCATGGGCCGCGACTGCGCCAACGCCTTCACGTTGCCGGTCCGCGGCTCGATCATGGCCAGGCCGCCGATCGCGGTGTCGGTGGGGTACACGTGCGTGGCGACCGAGGCGTCGGCGGCCTGCTGGTAGTCCAGGTCGATCGTGGTGCGGATGGTCAGGCCACCGGACTTGATCAACCGCTTGCGCTCGGCCTTGGTCTTGCCCAGCGACCGGTCCTCGAGCAGGTAGTTGTAGACGTAGTCGCAGAAGAACGGCGCGGGGGAGTTCACGCAGCCGTTGGAGGCCGGCTGCACGTTGAGGCCCAGGCCCGTGGCCTTGACCTTCTCGGCCTTCTGCTCGCTGATCACGCTGAGCTCGGCCATCCGGTCCAGCACCACGTTGCGGCGGGCCAGCGCCCGCTCGGGGTAGTTGGTCGGGTCGTAGCCGGTGGGGTTCTTCACCAGGCCGGCCAGCAGCGCCGACTGCCGCAGGTTGAGCTTCTTGGCGTTCTTGTCGAAGAAGTGCTTCGCGGCCGCCTGGATGCCGTAGGCGCCGTCGCCGAAGTAGGCGATGTTGAGGTAGCGCTCGAGGATCCAGTCCTTGGAGTACTTCTGCTCGAAGGCGATGGCGTACTGCAGCTCCTTGAGCTTGCGGGCGTAGGTGTCGGCGGTGGCCGCCTTGCGCTCCTTCTTCGTCTTCGCCTGGTCCAGCAGGGTGAGCTTGACCATCTGCTGGGTGATCGAGGAGCCACCCTGGACGACGCCGCTGTTGGCCTGGTTGGTGACCAGGGCGCGGACCGTGCCGCGCACGTCCAGGGCGCCGTGCTCGTAGAACCGGTAGTCCTCGATCGAGACGATCGCCTCGGTCATGGTCCGCGAGATCTGGCGCAGGCCCACGTTGATCCGGTTCTCGTCGTACAGCGAGGCGATCAGGTTGCCCTCGCCGTCGACGATGCTGGTCTTCTGGGCCAGCGGCTTGGTCTCCAGCTCGGCGGGCAGGTCGTCCATGCCCTTGGAGACGTCCTTGGCGGCCGCCCCGAGGACCGCGGCGTACGGTAGGGCGAGGCCGGCTGCGAGCAGGCCCATGACGGCCGCGATGGCCACCATCACCGCGATGTGGCCAAGGACGCGACCCGGCTTCAGACGGTCCTGGGCAGGCGCAGACATGGCGCAAATGTACGTGAGTGGCGGTGACTGACCCACTTCGCGAGCGCCCCGGGCACAAGATCTTCCGGTATCGCGTCACGAACCGCCGATTGGCCCGTTCCACCGATAGTCACCGGGAACTAGTCCCACATGACTAGGGAATGTGGGCTGAAGGTGTCTGTTTGAACCGTGCTGCTGGTCCATACCTTTGGTGTCGCAGCACAGCGTGAGTGGAAATCATGGGGATGTCCACCCGCATTTTGAGGATCTTGGGAGTTGGCATGTGGGTCGAGGACTGGACGTCGAAGGCAGCTTGTCGGGAGTCAGCACCCGACCTGCTGTTCGTGCGGGGAGCCGAGCAGAACAAGGCCAAGCAGATGTGCAACGGGTGCCCAGTGCGCACCGAGTGCCTCGCCGAGGCCCTGGACAACCAGATCGAGTGGGGCGTGTGGGGCGGCATGACCGAGCGTGAGCGCCGGGCCCTGCTCCGTCGTCGTCCGGGTGCCAGCTGGCGTTCGGTGCTGGAGACCGCCCGCGCCGAGCACGCCGTCCAGGTTCGGGTCTGACCACTAGCCTGCTGGCGCGCTAGCCCTGCTGGCCCGCCAGCAGGGCGCCGATCTCCCGCAGCCCCTCCAGGTCGTGGACGTCGGTCGGCAGCGCCCGCACCACCACGGTCGGCACCGTCGGGTGAGCCGCCGCGAACCGCGCCCGGAGCCGACCCTCGCGGGTCAGCATCCTGGTGCGGTCGGCGTACAGCCGCAGTAGGCCCGCGGCGATCGAGCCGGGCTTGCTGCGCTCCAGCCGCTCCGAGGCGGCGCCCGCCTCCTCCGCGGAGAGCTCGTGCCCGATCGGCGGGCTGGCCCGGTTGACCACCAGTCCGGCCAGCGGCATGCCGTCCTCGCTCAGCCGCTCCACGAAGTACGCCGCCTCGCGCAGCGCGTCCTCCTCCGGCGCCGCCACCACCACGAACGCCGTCGCGTCGTCCTGCAGCAGCGCGAACGTCTTCTCCGCCCGCGCCCGGAACCCCCCGAAAAGGGTGTCGAAGGCGGTCACGAAGATCTGCATGTCGCGCAGCACCTGCGCCCCGATGATCTTCATCAGCGCGTTGGTGATCATGCTCACGCCGGCGGTCATCAGCCGCGCCGGACCGCGCGCCGGCGCCATCAGGATCCGGATGAACCGCCCGTCCAAGAAACTCGAGAGCCGCTCGGGGGCGTCCAGGAAGTCCAGGGCCGAGCGCGACGGCGGGGTGTCCACCACGATCAGGTCGTAGGAGTGCTCCTGGCGCGCCTTGCGGTGGATCTGCCCCAGCTTCTCCATCGCCATGTACTCCTGGGTGCCGGCGAACGAGCTGGACAGGGCGATGTAGAAGGGGTTCTCCAGGATCTGCCGCGCCTTCTCGGGGCTGGCCTGGCTGGTGACCACCTCGTCGAAGGTGCGCTTCATGTCCAGCATCATCGCGTCGAGCGATCCGCCGCCGGCGATGTCCGGCACCGGCCGGGGGGTGTTGTCGAGCTTCTCGATGCCCATCGCCTGGGCCAGCCGCCGGGCCGGGTCGATGGTCAGCACCACGACCCTGCGGCCCTGCTCGGCCGCCCGCAGCGCCAGCGCCGCGGCGGTGGTGGTCTTGCCGACCCCGCCGGAGCCGCAGCAGACCACGATGCCCACGCTCCGGTCGGCCAGCAGGGCGTCCACGTCCAGCCGCGGTGCGGTCACCGCGTCTGAGGCCAGCGGCCCGATCCTGGTGCGGCTCATCGGCCCAACCCCTGTTCCTTCAGCGTCTCGGCCAGCTCGTAGAGCCCGCCGAGGTCCACCCCGCCGGCGAGCAGCGGCAGCTGGTACGTCGGCCGCCCGAGCCGGCGGACCAGCTCGTGCTGCTCCTCCTCCAGGCCGCGGCGCTCGGCGTGCTCGCGCCCCTGCTCCACCAGCTCCTCGAGCAGCTCGTCGTTGACCTCGACCCCGGCCGAGGTCAGGTCGGCGGCGATCGCCCCGCGGTCCAGCTCGCCGCGGCAGGCCGCGTCCAGCGCGTCGGCGTCCAGGTCCCGGGGCCGGACCAGGTTGACGATCACCGAGCCCACCGGCAGGTCGGCGGCCCGCAGCTCGGTGATGCCGTCCGCGGTCTCCTGGACCGGCATCTCCTCCAGCAGGGTGACTAGGTGCACCACGGTCCGCGGCGAGCGGAACAGGGTCATCACGGTGTCGGCCTGACCCTTGATCGGCCCGACCTTGGCCAGCCCGGCCAGCTCGCTGTTGACGTTGAGGAACTGGGTGATCCGTCCGGTCGGGGGTGCGTCGAGCACCACCGCGTCGTAGGTCACCGCGGCCCGGTTGCGGCTGTTGCGCTGCACCGCCTCGTAGACCTTGCCGGTCAGCAGCACGTCCCGGACCCCGGGCGCGATGGTGGTGGCGAACTCGACCACCCCGAAGCGGTCCAGCGCCCGGCCGGCCCGGCCCAGCTTGTAGTACATCGACAGGTACTCGAGCAGCGCCGACTCCGCGTCGATGTGCAGCGCGTGCACCGTCCCGGCGCCCCCGGCCTGGTCGGCCAGGCCGCGGGCGATCCGGGTCTCGGCGTACGGCAGCGGGTCGACGTCGAACATCCGGGCGATCCCCTGGCGGCCCTCGACCTCGCACAGCAGCACGTGCCGCCCCGAGGAGGCCAGCGCCAACGCCAGGGCGGCGGCCACCGTGGACTTCCCCGTGCCGCCCTTGCCGGTCACGATGTGCAGGCGGATGCCGGACCAGCCGGCCCGTCGAGCTTCGTCAGACTCCACGCATCCACCCTAGTGAAGGCCCCTTGTATGGTGCCGGTCACACGTGCGCAACGCTCAGGCAGGGCGAGGAGGACACCGGATGGACAAGGTGGTGGCCAGCGCGGCCGAGGCCGTGGCCGACATCGACAGCGGTACGACGATCGCGGTCGGCGGGTTCGGCCTGTGCGGCATCCCCTCGGTGCTGATCGACGCGCTGTTGGCGGCCGGGGTCGAGGACATCGAGGCGGTCTCCAACAACTGCGGGGTCGACGACTGGGGCCTGGGCAAGCTGCTGATGGCCAAGCGGCTGCGGCGGATGGTGTCCTCCTACGTGGGGGAGAACAAGGAGTTCGCCCGGCAGTATCTGCACGGCGAGCTCGAGGTCGAGCTGACCCCGCAGGGCACGCTGGCCGAGCGGATGCGCGCCGGCGGGTCCGGGATCCCGGCGTTCTTCACCGCCACCGGCGGCGGCACCCAGGTCGCCGAGGGCGGCCTGCCCTGGCGGTACGACGCGGACGGCAACGTGGTCGTCTCCTCCCCGCCCAAGGAGACCCGGGAGTTCGAGGTCAACGGCGAGGTTCGCGAGTACGTGCTCGAGGAGGGCATCGTGGCCGACTTCGCGCTCGTCCGAGCCTGGAAGGGCGACCGGCACGGCAACCTCGTCTACCGCGACTCCGCGCGCAACTTCAACCCGCTCGCCGCGATGTGCGGCCGGGTCACGATCGCCGAGGTCGAGCACCTGGTGGAGCCGGGCGAGATCGACCCGAACGACGTCCACACCCCGGGGGTATACGTGCAGCGGGTGGTCGAGCTGACGCCCGAGGAGGCGGCGGAGAAGCGGATCGAGAAGCGCACCGTGCGCCCCTCGGCCGCCGAGGGAGGCAACTGAGATGGGCTGGACCCGTGAGGAGATGGCGGCCCGGGCCGCCGCGGAGCTGGTCGACGGATCGTATGTGAACCTCGGCATCGGCCTGCCCACCCTGGTGCCCAACTACGTCGCCGACGACGTGGAGCTGGTGCTGCAGTCCGAGAACGGCATCCTCGGGGTCGGGGCCTACCCGGTCGACGGCGAGGAGGACCCGGACCTGATCAACGCCGGCAAGGAGACCGTGACGGTACGCCGCGGGGCGTCGTTCTTCGACTCCGCGACCTCGTTCGGGATGATCCGCGGCGGCAAGATCGACGCCGCGATCCTGGGCGCGATGCAGGTCTCGGCGGCCGGCGACATCGCCAACTGGATGATCCCCGGGAAGATGGTCAAGGGGATGGGCGGCGCGATGGACCTGGTGCACGGCGCCAAGCGGGTGATCGTGCTGATGGAGCACGTGGCCCGCGACGGGTCGTACAAGATCGTCAACGAGTGCTCGCTGCCCTACACCGGCAAGGCCGTGGTGCAGCGGATCATCACCGACCTGGCGGTCATCGACGTCACCCCCGAGGGGCTGACGCTGGTCGAGCTCGCGCCCGGCGTCACCGAGGACGAGGTCCGGGAGCGGACCGAGCCGCCGCTGCACTGAGTGCTACCCCGGGGCGGGGCCCTACCGCGGAACGGGCGCGCCCGGCTTCGTTCGGACCGCGGCGAAGACGGCGCCCGTCATGGCGATCATCGCCACGACCATCACGGCGACGAACGGGTCGATCGCCGTGCCCTCGGCGGCGTCGAAGGCCACCCCGGTGACGGCCAGGGCGAGCGCGGCGCCGAGCGAGTCGGCGGCGTTGAGCGCGGAGGAGTTGAAGCCCCGGTCGGCGTCGGTGGACAGCTCCAGCATCGAGACGCCGGTGCGGGGGAAGCCGAAGCCCATCCCGGCCCCAGCCAGCACGTAGCTGGCCATCGCCAGCGGCCACGGCACCTCCAGCGCGATGCTCAGTGTGAGCAGCACCAGGCCCAGCAGCACCACCGAGGTGCTCACCGTCATCGCCCGGCGGTGCGAGACCCGGCCGGCGAGCCGGGCCTGCAGCTGGCTGGAGCTGGCCCAGACGATCCCGACCAGGGTCAGCGACAGGCCCGCGGTGGTGGCGGCGACGCCCCACTTCTCGCCGAGCACGTAGACGATGTAGGCCTCGGAGCAGAAGAACCCGGCGCTCATCAGCCCCCGGGTGGCGATCACCGAGGGCAGTCCGTGGTCCAGCAGCAGCGTGCGCGCGGGCAGCAGCCGGGTCAGCGCGGCCACCACCAGCAGCAGGCTCAGGCCCGTGATCCACAGCGCGCCCACCAGCTCCACCCCGAGCACGCCCACCGCGGCGGCCACCGCCCACGCCAGCCGGCCGCGGGGGGCGGGGCCGGGCTCGCCGCTCGGCTTCGGCGCGGTGCGCAGGACCGGGAGCAGGGCCAGCAGGGCCAGCCCGATCAACCCGACCACGCCAAGGAAGACCCAGCGCCAGCCGAAGGAGTGGGCCACGGTCGCGGCCAGGAACGGTCCGAACAGCGCCGGCAGCACCCAGGCCGCGGCGAAGCTGGCGAAGACCGCGGGCCGCAGCCGCGGCGGGAACACCAGGCCCACCACCACGTACAGCACCACGCTCGCCGCGCCGCCGCCCAGCCCCTGCAGCACCCGCCCGGCGACCAGCACCTCCATGCTCTGGGCCAGACCGCACACCACCAGACCGCCGGACAGCGCGGCCAGCGCGGCCAGCAGCGGCGGCGTCGGCCCGCTGCGGTCGCTCCAGATGCCCGCCAGCACCATGCCCACCACGCCGCTGGCCAGCGGGGCCGCGAACGCCAGGGCGTACAGGCCGACCCCGTCGAGCTCCTTGGCGACCGTCGGCATCACCGTGGTCACGGCCAGCGACTCGAAGGCGACGATCGCGATCAGCGCCATCGCGGCGACCGTGGTCGCGAGGTACGCCGGCGAGAGCAGGCCGCCGGTCGGCTGCCCCGTGTCCTCGGGCTCGGGTTCGCTGACGGAGGACACACCCGCAGGTTAGGCGTCCAGGTCGTCAGGCTCGCCGTTGGCCCTTGGTGCGCTGGTAGGCGTCGACGGCCTTGCGGCTGCTGCGCCAGGTTCCGTCGGTTCCCTGGTAGGCCTCCAGTCGGCCGCGTTGCGCAGCCTGGCGGAGTGCGGACAGGGTGAAGTCCTTGCTGACCAGGGCTGCGAGCGGGACGAGTCGCGCGGGGCCGGCGACATTCGGGACGATGAACCGGTTGAGGTTGTCGTACATCGCGCGAGCGAGCTGTTCGCCGAGCGGGCCGTAGTCGCCGTTGTCAGCCCGTTGCATCGCGGACAGGTACTGCCGGCGGTGCTGCTTCAAGATCACGATGGGCGGGTAGCCGAGCCGAACGAGCAGCAGGTGAGGACCAGGCGCCCGGTTCGCCCGTTGCCGTCGATGAACGGGTGGATGCACTCGAACTCGTTGTGAGTCACTGCCAACTCCTCTGGCCATGGCCGTGAGGTCTGGCGTGAGTGCAGGACCTCTGCCTGGTCATTGACCCGTTGGACCCAGCCCTCGAGTTGTGCGGGCACGAGGGGCCATGACGGGGGAGTCATACCGCCATCGAACGGGTGGATGTCGTGCTCGCGGAAGTTGCCCGGTGATTCCCGCTCAGTTGCCTCGGGATGCGGTGCGACCCCCCAGACCGGCGTCATCGCCACGGAGTGGATGGTACGGACCTCGTTCACGCTGATCAGGTCGCCGTCGTGCCAGTGCGAGGGTTCGAGAGCCTGGCTGTAGACCCACTGGGCAGCCTGGCCCGGTACGCCGCCTGCCATTGGCGACGACATCAGCGGGCGATGTCGGCGTACGTCGCCCCGAGCAGGCGCACGAGGTCGTCGGGCGCCAGCTCGACGTCCAGACCCCGCCGTCCGCCGGAGACCAGGATGGTGTCGAAGAGCATCGCGGTCTCGTCCAGGACCGTGCGAAGCCGGGTCTTCTGGCCCAGCGGCGAGATCCCGCCCACTACGTACCCGGAGCTGCGCTCGGCGGCTGCCGCCTCGGCCAGCACCGCGCGCTTGGCGCCGAGCGCGGCGGCGATCGCCTTGAGGTCGAGCATCCCAGTCACGGGCACCACGCCGACTGCGAGCTCGGATCGGGTGCTGCCCACGTCGACCAGCAGGGTCTTGAAGACCCGCTCCGGTTCGGCGCCGAGCGCCTCGGCCGCCTCCAGGCCGTACGACGTCGCGCGCGGGTCGTGCTCGTAGGAGCGCAGCGTGTACGCCACCCCGGCGGCGGTAAGCGCCCGGGTGGCCGGGGTGGAGCCGGCCTGATCAGCCCCGCCGGCGGTCCGTTTCTTCCCAGCCACGGCTCAGCGGCTCGCCAGCAGTCCGACCAGGTAGGCGGCCTGGCCGACGTGCTGGGTCACGTCGTTGACCACGCTGACCAGCCGCACGCCGAGGGTGACCGGCGGGTCCCACCGCCGGTCGACGATCCGCTGCAGGTCGTCGCCTGCGAGCTGGTCGATGACCTCCAGGGTGCGGGCGTGCACGGCGTCGGCGTACCCGAGCAGGCGCGCTGAGTCGGCGGAGAACGCCGCTACCTCCTCGCTGGTGTGGCCGTAGCCGATCGCCTCGGCGGGGTAGGGCTGGGCGAAGATCTCAACCCACGACGGGTCGGAGCCCTCATGCTCCTGCCAGACCTGGGACCGCCCGGCCAGGTGCGCCAGGTGGTCGTCCTGCACGCGCAGCGCGTGCCAGCAGATCCAGCCGATCGGGTTGGCCTCGGGGCCGGGCCGCCAGGCCAGCTCCTCGGCGTCCAGGTCGGGCAGCAGCTCGTGCAGGGTCTCGTGGGTGCGCTCGAAGAGGTCCACGAAGAGGCCGGTCCACATGCGGGCCACGTTAGCCCGCTTGAGCGCGCGCTCGGGTGGCTGCGGGACTGGATTTGGGCCGGATCGAGCGGAGTAGGGTCGGCGCATGACGCAGACCTGGGAGTACTTCACCGCGCCGATCCTCAACCACGCGGCCAAGCAGATCCTCGACAACTTCGGCGCCGACGGCTGGGAGCTGGTGCAGCTGATGCCCGGCCCGACGCCGGAGAACTACGTGGGCTTCTTCAAGCGGCCCCTGGGAGCGTGACGCCATGACCCACCCCGAGGAGCGCCTGGCCGAGCTGGGCCTGTCCGTGCCCGAGGTCGCCAAGCCGGTGGCCGTCTACGTGCCCGCCGTCCGCTCGGGCAACCACGTCTTCACCTCCGGTCAGCTCCCGATGCGCTCGGGCCAGCTGATCCTCACCGGCAAGGTGGGCGGCGAGGTCTCGGTGCCCGAGGCGGTGGAGTGCGCGCAGCAGTGCGCGCTCAACGCGATCGCCGCCGTCAAGGCCGAGCTCGGCGACCTGGCCCGGGTCACGCGGGTGGTGAAGGTCGTCTGCTTCGTGGCCTCCACCCCCGAGTTCACCGGGCAGCCGCAGGTCGCCAACGGCGTCTCGGAGCTGCTGGGCCAGGTGTTCGGCGACGCCGGGGTGCACGCCCGGTCCGCGGTCGGCGTACCGGTGCTGCCGCTGGATGCCCCGGTCGAGGTCGAGCTGCTCGTGGAGTGTGAGTGAAGCGGATCCCGCTGCCCCCGCACCTGATCGAGCAGGCCAGCAGGTACGCCGACGGCTCGGCCACCCCCGCCGAGCCGCGGGACGCGGCCACCGTGGTGCTGCTGCGTCGGGGCCCTGAGCCCGGCGTCGGTCAAGAGCCCGGCCACCCGGAGGTCTACCTGCTGCGTCGGCAGACCTCGATGGCCTTCGCGGGCGGCATGTGCGTCTTCCCCGGCGGCGGGGTCGACCCCCGCGACGACGACCCGGCCGTGGCCTGGGCCGGCCCGTCCCCGCAGGAGTGGGCGCAGCGCCTGGGCGTCGACGAGGACAAGGCCCGCGCCCTGGTCTGCGCGGCGGTCCGCGAGACCTTCGAGGAGTCCGGGGTGCTGCTGGCCGGGCCGTCGCCCACGACGCTGGTCGCGGACACGACCGGTGAGGACTGGGAGGCCGACCGGGTCGCCCTGGAGGCCCGCGACCTGCACTTCAGCGACTTCCTGGTGCGCCGCGGCCTCGTGCTGCGCACCGACCTGCTGGGCGCCTGGTCGGGCTGGCTCACCCCGGTCTTCGAGCCGCGGCGCTACCGCACCTGGTTCTTCGTGGCCGCGCTGCCCGAGGGCCAGGTGACCCGGCACGTGGGCACCGAGGCGGCCTCGGTGACCTGGCTGCCGGTCGCCGAGGCGCTGGACCAAGCGGAGCAGGGCACCATCTTCATGCTGCCGCCGACCTGGCTCACCTGCCTGGAGATCGCCCGCTTCCCCAACCCCGAGGCCGTTCTGGTCGACGCCGCGGGGCGCACGGTCGAGATGTTCATGCCCGAGGTGATCCCCGACGGCGACGGGCACACGCTGTCGACGCCGCCGGCGTACCTGCGGATGCTGGAGGAGCGCTGGTCGTGACCTGGCAGGGCGGCGCCTTCGGGGATCGGGGCAGGTGCGTGCTCGCCCCCAACCCCAACATCATGACGCTGGACGGCACCAACACCTGGGTGCTGCGCGAGCCGGGGGCCGCGCGCTCCATCGTGGTCGACCCCGGGCCGGCGATCCTCAGCCATCTGGACGCCGTCGCGTCGTACGCCGAGCAGGTCGCGGTCGTGCTGCTGACCCACCACCACCTCGACCACTCCGAGGCGGCGCGCGAGTTCGCCGAGCGGATGGGCTGCGGGGTGCGCGCCCTGGACCCCGCGCACCGGCTCGGCGACGAGGGGCTGGCGGAGGGGGACGTGGTGGTCGCCGACGGGCTGGAGGTGCACGTGGTCGCGACGCCGGGACACACCAGCGACTCGCTGTCGTTCCTGGTCCCCGCCGAGCGGGCGGTGCTGACCGGGGACACCGTGCTGGGCCGCGGCACCACCGTGGTGGCGCACCCGGACGGTCAGCTGGGCGCCTACCTGGACTCCCTGGACCGGCTGCACGCGCTGGCCGAGGCGCGGCAGGTCGCGGCGATCTGGCCCGGCCACGGGCCGGTGATCGAGGACGCGCTCGGGGCCTTGGACTACTACCGGGCCCACCGCAGGGAGCGGCTGGCGCAGGTGGAGCAGGCGCTGCTGGACCTGGCCGAGCGGCCCACGCTGGCCGCGGCGCTCACCGAGCTCGACCTGGACCCGGGCTCGGGCGCGACGGTCTCACCCCGCGCGGTGGTCGAACGGGTCTACGCCGACGTCGACCCGGTGCTCTGGGGCGCGGCCGAGCTCTCGGTGCGCGCGCAACTGGCGTACCTGGTCGGCCGGGTGAGCCGGCCAGGCGGCTAGCTCAGCGGCAAGTCAGCGGGCCCGGCGGCCCAGGCGCTCGACGTCCATGATCACGACCGAACGCGGCTCCAGGCGGATCCAGCCGCGCGAGGCGAAGTCGGCCAGGGCCTTGTTGACCGTCTCGCGCGAGGCGCCGACCAGCTGGGCCAGCTCCTCCTGGGTGAGGTCGTGGTGCACGTGTACGCCGTCCTCGGCGGTGCGGCCGAACCGGTCGGCCAGGTCCAGCAGGGCCTTGGCGACCCGGCCGGGCACGTCGGAGAAGACCAGGTCGGAGACCACGTCGTTGGACTTCCGCAGCCGGCCGGCCAGCTGGGCCAGCAGTCCGCGGGCGACCATCGGGCGACCATCCAGCCACTTCAGCAGGTCGTCGTGGGACAGCGAGGCGAACGAGGCGTCGGTGACCGCGGTGACGGTGGCCGAGCGCGGCCCGGGGTCGAACAGGGACAGCTCGCCGAACATCTGACCCGGACCCATCACGGCCAGCAGGTTCTCCCGGCCGTCGGAGGCCGAGCGGCCCAGCTTCACCTTGCCGTCGAGCACGATGTAGAGCCGGTCGCCGGAGTCGCCCTCGTGGAACAGCACCTCGCCGCGGCGCAGCTTGGTCTCGGCCATCGAGCTGCGCAGCGCGGTCGCGGCCTCGTCGTCGAGCGCGCTGAACAGGGGTGCCTGCCGAAGCACGTCGTTGTCCACGGATCCTCCAGTCGTCGGGCCCGGAGATTGGGCCGTTGCCGATCCTATCCAGTGGTGAACCTCACAGGCAGGGTTTGGCCCATGTGCCGGATGCGAACTTGGCCGACCGGCGGGGGGTTCCGGGCAGCCGGCGACCGGCGCGACGTACGGCGAATCGGGCCTGTGGGTGCCTCACCGTAGGCTGGGCGGGTGCCCGAGACCGCGACCGCGAAGCCGCCGAGACGGCCTGCGCGCACCCGCGAGGAGGGGCCCACGGCCAGGCCCAGCACGGCGCTGTTGCGGCGGGCGCGCCGGGTCAACCGGCTGCTCGCCGAGGCCTATCCCGACGCCCGCTGCGAGCTGGACTTCGACGACGCGTTCCAGCTGCTGGTGGTCACCGTGCTCAGCGCCCAGACCACCGACCGTCGAGTCAACGCGGTGCGGCCGGTGCTGTTCGCGCAGTACCCGGACCCGGCCGCAATGGCCGCGGCCCCGCGCGAGCGCCTGGAGGAGATCCTGGGCCCGCTGGGCTTCTTCCGGGCCAAGACCGAGTCGCTGCTCAAGCTCAGCGCCGCGCTGCTGGAGCGGTACGACGGCCAGGTGCCGGGCCGCCTGGAGGACCTGGTCACCCTGCCGGGCGTCGGCCGCAAGACCGCCAACGTGGTGCTCGGCAACGCCTTCGACCTCCCCGGCATCACCGTGGACACCCACTTCGGCCGCCTGGTCAACCGGCTCGGCTGGACCGCGCTGACCGACCCGGTCAAGGTCGAGCACGAGATCGGCGCGCTGTTCCCCAAGCGGGACTGGACCATGCTCAGCCACCACCTGATCTGGCACGGGCGCCGGCGCTGCCACGCCAAGAAGCCGGCCTGCGGGGCGTGCCCGGTGGCCAAGCTGTGCCCGTCGTACGGGCTGGGGCCGACCGACCCGGTGGCGGCCGCCGCCCTGGTCCGCACCGAGGGCCCGGCATGAGGGCCCTCCCGGCGCCGCTGGTCGCCGTGCTGGCTGCGCTGCTCGCCTTGGCCGGGTGCGCGAGCGACGCCGACTCCGGCGCGGTGGCCGAGCCCGAGACCTCGCTCCCGGCGCCCCTGCCGACCGTACAGCTCGAGGCGTTCGACGGCGGCGAGCCCGTGCAGCTGGCCGATCAGCGGGGGCCGCTGGTGGTCAACCTGTGGGCCTCCTGGTGCGGCCCGTGCCGGACCGAGCTGCCGATCCTGCAGGAGTTCTCCCGCGAGTACGCCGATCGGGTCGACGTCCTGGGCATCGACTTCCAGGACCCGCAGACCGAGAAGGCGAAGGAGATGATCGCCGAGGCCGGCGTGACCTACCCGCTGCTGAGCGATCCCGACGGCGCGCTGGACCGGCTGGCGCCGTTCCCGCACCTGCGCGGGCTGCCGTTCTGGGCGTTCGTGGACGCCGAGGGCCAGGTGGTGGCCTGGGAGTTCATCGCGGTCGACGACCTGGCCGAGCTCGAGGCGCTGGTCGCCGAACACCTGGGGGTGCCGTGACCGATCCGCAGACTCCGAGAGCGGCCGCGCCCGAGGACCTGCCCGGGTGGCTGGCCCCCGTGGCCGAAGCCGCCGGCACCATCACCGCGGACCACCTGACCCGGTTCGTGCCACCGCCGGGTAGCACCCCGCGGCGGGGCGCCGTGCTGGTGCTGTTCGCCGAGTCGGCGGACGGGGAGCCGGAGGTGCTGCTCACCGAGCGCGCGCACCACATGCGCAGCCAGCCCGGGCAGGTCTCCTTCCCCGGCGGCCACATCGACCCGGACGAGACGGTCGCCCAGGCGGCGCTGCGCGAGGCCTGGGAGGAGATCGGGCTGGTCCCCGAGGAGATCCAGGTCTTCGGTCAGCTGCCCGAGCTGTGGCTGCCCCCGACCAACTTCGCGGTCACCCCGGTGCTCGGCTACTGGCGCGAGCGAGGCGAGGTGAGCGTGGCCAGCCCGGACGAGGTGCACGCGATCCATCACGAGACGATCGCGGAGCTGCTGGACCCCGAGCACCGGATCAACGTCCGGCACCCCTCGGGCTGGGTGGGCCCGGCCTTCCTGATCGGGACGGACAAGGAGCTGATCCTCTGGGGGTTCACCGCGGGGATCCTGGCCCGCCTCTTCGACTACCTGGACTGGAGCAGGCCCTGGGACACCTCACGGGTCCGTGATCTGCCGGCGTACATGCTGCAGGGTGGGCACACGCGCGCGGACCTCGCGCCCAACACGAAGTTGCGGGAGTAGCACGGCGTGAACGTCCTGGACTGGGTGCTCGTGGTGATCGCGGGCCTGTACGCGCTGTCCGGCTACTGGCAGGGCTTCATCACCGGCGCCTTCGCCACCGCGGGGCTGCTGCTCGGCGGGCTCTTCGGGATCTGGCTGGCCCCGGTCGCGCTTGGCGACGCGGAGCCGTCGCTGTGGGTCTCGCTCGGTGCGCTGTTCATCGTGATCGTCTCGGCCACCTTGGGGCAGGCGACGCTGCAGCTGGTCGGGGCGAAGATCCGGGACCGGATCACGTGGCAGCCGGTGCGCGCGGTGGACGCGGTGGGCGGTGCGGCGCTGAGCGCGGTCGCGGTGCTGATCGTCGCCTGGGCGCTGGGCGTGGCGATCTCGGGCTCCCGGATCGGGGCCATCACCCCGATGGTGCGCGAGTCGGCGGTGCTCGGCCAGGTGGACAAGCGGCTGCCGCCGCAGGCGACCGAGGCGCTGCGGGCGTTCAACAACGTCGTCGGGACGACGTTCTTCCCGCGCTACCTCGAGCCGTTCGCCCCCGAGCGGATCGTCGAGGTGCCCGCCGGGGACGAGCGGATGCTCACCGACCCCGACGTCCTCGCCGCGCAGGCCAGCACCCTGAAGGTGGTCGGCTCCAACGACTGCGGCCGGGGCGTTGAGGGCAGCGGCTTCGTCTACGCCCCGGGCCGGCTCATGACCAACGCGCACGTGGTGGCCGGCGTGGACGAGCCCGAGGTGCTGGTCGAGGACACCTACCTGCCCGCCCGCGTGGTGCACTACGACCCGGACCTGGACGTGGCGGTGCTGGCGTTCGGCGCCCCCGAGGTGCCGAACCTGACCTTCGAGAAGCAGACGAAGGCGCGCGAGGCGGTCGCGGTGCTGGGCTTCCCGCACGACGGCCCGTTCGACGTACAGAGCGGGCGGGTCCGGGCCACGCAGCGTCTGCGCTCGCCCGACATCTACGGGCAGGGGGCGGTGATCCGCGAGGTGCTGTCGCTGCGGGCCGTCGTGCGGCCCGGCAACTCCGGCGGCCCGGTGGTCAACTCCCAGGGCCGGGTGGTCGGGGTGGTCTTCGCCGCCTCGGTCAGCGACAGCGACACCGGGTACGCGCTGACCGCCAACCAGGTCGCCGAGACCGCGGCCCTCGGGCTCGGCGCCACCAGGCAGGCGGACACGGGGACCTGCACGGGCTAGCGGTCCGGCGGGCCGATCAGCCGCGCTTGAGCAGGGACTGGGTCTCCTGGGCCTGGTGGATCGCCCGCTCCGGGGCGCGCACCTGACGGACCTTGCGGTAGCCCAGGTAGGCCAGAAGGCCGCCCACCAGCAGGTAGAGCACGGTCACGATCAGGAAGGCCCAGTGCAGGTCCAGGCCGCTGCCGTTCCAATGGATCAGGTAGGCCAGCGCCGCGGAGAACATGATCACCGCGAGCAGCCCCAGGAACGCCGCCGTCGCGAAGAGCCCCATCCCGGTGCTGCCGGCCTTGACGCTGACCTTCAGCTCCGCCTTGGCGAGCTGGATCTCCTTGTTCAGCAACGAGGAGATGTCACGCGTCGCGTCCGAGACGAGTCGGCCGATGGTCGGATCGGTGTCTCTCACCGGTTCGGGAGCCATGTGCGTGACCCTACACAACCTCGCACCTGGCTCCCATGGGCGTTGCTAGGGTGGGGTTCGGTGAGCCGGGAAGCCTGGTCGGCTCGCGGCGGTGTCGCTGCGGTAGACCCGACTATGGACCCGAGGGCGCGACGTGAACTCCCCAGAACCCCCCTGGAACGCCGGACCGTCGTACGCCGAGAGCGACCGGCCGCTGGCCCGGCTGGTTGCGCGCCCGGTGCGCGAGTTCCTGCACGTGGAGTCGTCCGGCTCGATCGTGCTGCTGCTCGCGGCCCTGGGCGGCCTGATCTGGGCGAACTCGCCGTGGGCGGACTCCTACGACTCCTTCTGGCACACCGAGATCGGCCTCGACCTGGGGTTCGTGCAGATCTCGGAGAGCCTGCAGCACTGGGTCAACGACGCCCTGATGGTCGTCTTCTTCTTCGTGGTCGGGCTGGAGATCAAGTACGAGCTGGTCAGCGGCGACCTGCGCCACCCGCGGACGGCGGCACTGCCGGTGATCGCCGCCGTGGGCGGCATGGTGGTGCCGGCCGGGCTGTACCTGCTGGTCACCGGCGGTGGACCGGACTCGGCCGGCTGGGGCATCCCGATGGCCACCGACATCGCGTTCGCGCTCGGCGTCCTGGGGTTGCTGGGGTCGCGGATCCCCTCGGCGGCCCGCCTGTTCCTGCTCACCCTGGCCGTGGTCGACGACATCGGCGCCATCGTGGTGATCGCGCTGTTCTACACCGAGGAGGTGTCGCTGCCCTGGCTGGCCGGGGCCGCCGTACTGCTCCTGGCCATGGTGGGGCTGCGCATGCTGAAGGTGTGGACCGTGTGGGCCTACGGCGCGCTCGGGGTGGTCCTGTGGTTCGCGATGCTGCAGTCGGGGGTGCACCCCACGCTGGCCGGGGTGGCCGTGGGGCTGCTCGCCCCCGGGGTGGCGCTGCTCAAGGAGGACGTCTCCCGCGGCTACGCGCAGCAGGCGCTGGCCGACCGCCACCTGGACGCCGAGGAGCTGGAGCGGCTGCGCTTCCTGCTCACCGAGTCGGTGCCGGTGGTGGACCGGCTGCAGTCACGGTTCCACCCCGTCTCGGCGTACCTGGTGCTGCCGGTCTTCGCGCTGGCCAACGCCGGGGTCCACCTGGGCGGCGGGGCGCTGGGCGACGCCGTGAGCTCCCCGGTCGCCCAGGGCATCGTGCTGGGCCTGGTGGTCGGCAAGCCGCTGGGCATCGCGCTGGCCTGTTGGCTGGCGATCCGGACCGGGCTCGGCCGGCTGCCGGACGGGACGAGCTGGGTGATGCTGGCCGGGCTCGGGGCGGTCGCGGGGATCGGGTTCACCGTGAGCCTGTTCATCGCCGGGCTGGCCTTCCCCGGCGAGGAGGCGCTCGTGGCCGAGGCCAAGGTCGCGATCCTGGCCGCCTCGCTGGTCGCCGCAGCGATCGGGGTCGTCGTACTGCTGGTGTCCACGCGCGCTGAGCCAGCGGCGAGCGAGCGCTGAAATGGCCACAGTGCGGCCTTCTGAAGCCACTGGGTGACTCCGAAAGGCCGCACTGATGCCCAAACGGGCGCGGTCGTACGGCGGGCTCAGGCGTCGCCGCCCGAGCCGGCCTCCTTGGCCTTGATCAGGTCCATCACCGTGGAGTCGGCCAGGGTGGTCACGTCGCCCACCTCGCGGTTCTCCGCGACGTCCTTGAGCAGCCGGCGCATGATCTTGCCGGAGCGGGTCTTGGGCAGCTCCGGGACGACCATCACCTGACGCGGCTTGGCGATCGGGCCGATCTCGTGCGCCACGTGGTTGCGCAGCTCCTGGACGATGTCGGGCCCGCCGTCGCCGGCGGACTCCCGCAGGATCACGAAGGCGCACACCGCCTGACCGGTCATGTCGTCGGCCGCGCCCACGACCGCGGCCTCGGCGACCTTCGGGTGGCTGACGAGGGCCGACTCGATCTCGGTGGTGGAGAGCCGGTGGCCCGACACGTTCATCACGTCGTCCACCCGGCCGAGCACCCAGATGTGGCCGTCCTCGTCCTTCTTGGCGCCGTCGCCCGCGAAGTACAGCCCCGGCCAGCGTGACCAGTAGGTGTCCACGAACCGCTTGTCGTCGCCCCACAGCGTGCGCAGCATCGCCGGCCACGGCTCCTTGAGCACCAGGTAGCCTCCCGAGCCGTCGGGCACCGAGTTGGCCTCGTCGTCGACCACGTCGGCCACGATCCCGGGCAGCGGCGTCATCGCCGAGCCGGGCTTGCCGGCGGTCACGCCGGGCAGCGGGGAGATCATGATCTGGCCGGTCTCGGTCTGCCACCAGGTGTCCACGATCGGGGCGCGGTTGCCGCCGATGTGCTCGCGGTACCACATGTAGGCCTCGGGGTTGATCGGCTCACCGACCGACCCGAGCAGCCGCACCGAGGACAGGTCGAACTTCGCCGGGATGTCGTCGCCCTGCTTCATGAAGGTCCGGATCGCGGTGGGCGCGGTGTAGAAGATCGTCACGCCGTACTTCTCGATGATCTCCCACCAGCGGCCCTTGTGCGGGGCGTCGGGGGTGCCCTCGTACATCACCTGGGTGGCGCCGTTGGCCAGCGGCCCGTAGACCAGGTAGGAGTGCCCGGTCACCCAGCCGACGTCGGCGGTGCACCAGTAGACGTCGGTCTCGGGCTTGAGGTCGAAGACCGACCAGTGGGTGTACGACGTGCCGACCAGGTAGCCGCCGGTGGTGTGCAGGATGCCCTTGGGCTTACCGGTGGTGCCCGAGGTGTACATCACGTAGAGCGGGTGCTCGGAGTCGTGCAGCTCGGCCTCGTGCTCGCCTGAGGCGGAGTCGACGACGTCGTGCCACCACACGTCACGGCCCCCCTCGTCGGCGCCGTGCCAGGCGACGTCCTGGCCGGTTCGCCGTACCACCAGGACCTTCTCCACGATTCCGGCCTTCTCACACGCCTCGTCGACCGCCGGCTTCAGCGCCGAGGGGGCGCCGCGCCGGTAGCCGCCGTCGGAGGTGATGATCACCTTGGCCTGGCAGTCGGTGACCCGGGAGGCCAGCGCGTCGGCGGAGAACCCGCCGAAGACCACGGTGTGCGGGGCGCCGAGCCGGGCACAGGCCAGCATCGCCACCACGGTCTCGACCAGCATCGGCATGTAGATGGCGACCCGGTCGCCCTTCTTCACCCCCAGCGCGGTCAGCGCGTTGGCGGCCTGGCAGACCTGCTCGTGCAGCTGCGCGTACGTCACGTCGCGGGTGTCGTCGGCCGGCTCGCCGACCCAGTGGATGGCGACCTTGTCGCCCTTGCCGGCGGCCACGTGTCGGTCGACGCAGTTGACCGAGGCGTTGATGGTGGCGCCGGTGAACCACTTGGCGAACGGCGGGTTGGTCCAGTCGAGGACCTCCTCCCAGCGCTGGCCCCAGTCCAGCCGCTCGGCGGCCTCGGCCCAGAAGGCGAGCCGGTCGGAGGCCGCGCGCTCGTAGGCCTCCTCCTTCACGTTGGCGGCGGCGGCGAACTCGGCCGACGGCTCGAAGCTGCGCGTCTCGTGCAACAGGTTGGACAGGGTCTCGTCTGCCATGGGGTGTGGCTCCTGATCTGGGTCTCGTTGCTGGGTGAATCTACTCAAGGTGCCGATGGCCTCGAAAGGCCACCGACCCGCCGGGAGCACAGAGCTCGGGAGGCTGCCCCCGGCGGGCTGGGTGGGGACTGGCGATCAGTGCTGGACCGCCCCCTCGGCGCCGGCGCCGGTGAGCGCCCGCACCTCGAGCTCGGTGTACTTCTCAGCGGCCTCGGGCTCCTTGGAGGTGATCGAGCCGATGAAGCCGAGCAGGAAGCCCATCGGGATCGACACGATGCCCGGGTTGGCCAGCGGGAACCAGGCGAAGTCCTGCTCCGGGAAGAGCGAGGTCTCCGCACCGGAGAACACCGGCGAGAAGATGACCAGTCCGACCGCGGTGATCAGGCCGCCGTAGATGCTCCAGACGGCGCCTCGGGTGTTGAAGCCCTTCCAGAACATGTTGTAGAGGATCGCCGGCAGGTTCGCCGAGGCCGCCACCGCGAAGGCCAACGCCACCAGGAACGCGATGTTGAGCGACTGGGCGGGGATGGCCAGCAGGATCGCGACCAGTCCGATGCAGCCCGCGGCGATCCGGGAGACCTTCATCTCCTGTGCCTCGGTGGCCTTGCCCTCCTTGAACACCGGGTTCCACACATCGTGGGCCACCGACATCGACGAGGTCAGGGTCAGGCCCGCGACCACCGCCAGGATCGTCGCGAACGCCACCGCCGCGATCAGCGCCAGCAGGATCGCGCCGCCGGTGGAGCCGACTCCGCCACCGACCACCTCGGCGAGCTTTGGTGCTGCCAGGTTGCCGGCCGGGTCGAAGTCCTCGGGCTTGATCAGCGCCGCGGCACCGAAGCCGAGCACCAGGGTGAACAGGTAGAAGGTGCCGATCAGGCCGATCGCCCACAGCACCGACTTGCGGGCGTCGCGGGAGGTCGGAGTGGTGTAGAAGCGGATCAGGATGTGCGGCAGGCCGGCGGTGCCGAGCACCAGCGCGATCGCCAGTGAGATGAAGTCGATCTTGCTGGTCAGGGTGGCGCCGTACTTCAGGCCCGGCTCCAGGAACGGCTGGCCCTTGCCGCTGTTGTCGGCGGCCGCCCCGAGCAGGTCGGAGAGGTTGAAGCCGAACTCGTTGAGCACCAGGATCACGATCAACGCCGAGCCGGTCATCAGCAGCACGGCCTTGACGATCTGCACCCAGGTGGTGCCCTTCATGCCGCCGACGGTGACGTAGAAGATCATCAGCGCGCCCACCACGAAGATGGTGAGGTTCTTGACCGCGCCGCTCTCGACGCCGAGCAGCAGCGCCACCAGGGCGCCGGCGCCGACCATCTGGGCGAGCAGGTAGAAGATCGAGACGGCCACCGTGCTGACCGCGGCGGCGGTGCGCACCGGGCGCTGCTTCATCCGGTAGGCGAGCTGGTCGGCCATCGTGTAGCGACCGGAGTTCCGCAACACCTCGGCCACCAGCAGCAGGGCGACCAGCCAGGCCACCAGGAAGCCGATGGAGTACAGGAAGCCGTCGTAGCCGTACAGCGCGATGGCTCCGGAGATGCCCAGGAACGAGGCCGCCGACATGTAGTCGCCGCCGATGGCCAGGCCGTTCTGGAAGCCGGAGAAGCCACGGCCGCCGGCGTAGTAGTCGGCCGCGCCGCTGGTCTGCCGGCTGGCCCAGATGGTGATCCCGATGGTGAGGGCGACGACGCCGAGGAAGAGCCCGGCGGTCAGGATCTGGTTGCCGTCCATGTCAGTTGCCTCCGTTGCTGGCGCGGTAGGCGTCGTACTCGTCGTTGAGCTGACGGGCCAACGGGTCCAGGTGCTTGTTGGAGTACTGGCTGTAGAGGTAGGCGATGCCGAACGTCGTCACGAACTGCAGCAGGCCGAAGACCAGCGCGACGTTGATGTTGCCGAACAGCACGTGGTTCATGAAGCCCGGCGCGAACATGGACATCAGCACGTACAGCGCGTACCAGCTGATGAACGCGATGGTCGCGGGGATGATGAAGCGCCGGTACAGGTGGCGCAGCCGGTCGAACTCCGGCTTGGCGGCGAGCTGGTCGTAGATCGGATCATGCCGTTCGGCATGGTCATGAGACTGGGCCACGGGGGACTCCTTGCTCCAGTCGTCCGAGGACGAGGTGGGTGCTGAGGTGGTTCTGATGCGAAGACGGTCACCGTGGCCCAGGTCACATCGTCCGCGCGAGAGCGACTGACCGGTACGTCGCTCAGCGGGACGCACCGTTCGGCCAGCGGTCGGCTGGGCGCGACGAGCGGTCAGCCGCGGTCCAGCGGCAGTGCCTCCGGGGTGTGCAGTCGCACCATGAACCGCCGGGCGTCGTGTTGGCTGCGGTTCCGGGTGGCCAGGCTGACGCCGACCATGGTCGCGAACGCCGCCGGCACGCTCCACGCGGCGGGCTGACCCAGCAGCACCGCCCACCAGCCGGTGGTCGCCGAGGTGACCAGCGTCCAGCCGACCGCGAAGCCGGAGCCGAGGCCGCCGACCACCAGCCCGGCGATCGCCCCGGGCGCGGTCAGCGGGCGCCACCAGATGCCCAGCACCAGCAGCGGGCAGAACGTCGAGGCCGCCACCGCGAACGCCAGGCCGACGACCCGGGCCACCCCGACGTCCATCGAGATCAGCGCCACGGCCCCGGGCACCAGCACCGCGAACACCGCCCCGAGCCGGAACGCCGCCACCCCGGACAGCCGTCGGCCGCGGACCCGGCGCCCGGTGACGTCTTGGGAGAGCACCCCGGCCACCGCGATGGTCAGGCCCGACGAGGTGGACAGGAACGCGGCGAACGCCCCGGCGCTGAGCAGCCCGGTGAGGATCTCCCCGCCCAGCCCGGGCAGCATCAGCCGGGGCAGCTCGAGCACCAGGGTGTCGGCGCGACCCGAGGCGGCCAGCTCGCCGGCGTACACCCGGCCCAGCGCGCCGTACACCGGCGGCAGCAGGTAGAAGACGCCGAGCAGCACCAGCACCACCAGGGTGGTACGTCGGGCGGCGCGGCCGTCGGGGTTGGTGTAGAAGCGCACCACCACGTGCGGCAGGCCCATGGTGC